>TARA_R110000851_G_scaffold24434_9_pt1 | contig 12784 bp, 19 predicted proteins | sample TARA_R110000851 | Tara Oceans TARA_R110000851 (sample SAMEA4397627) | marine metagenome | biome: Polar Biome; feature: [DCM] deep chlorophyll maximum layer (ENVO:01000326); material: water (ENVO:00002006), including particulate matter (ENVO:01000060) such as... | depth 17 m | reverse complement strand
CTAAGTCTGCTGCTGTTTTTAATAATCCCATACTTCTATTTATACTCAGAAATTCTTTTACTTATATGTTTTGTGATATATCTCTGTACCAAGTTGCACGAAAAATGTTGTAAAAGATACCTTCGTACACTGCATATAACTGGTCTTTGTGTGGTGTCTCACACTCAAAGTTAAACTTGGACAGTATCTTTCTCTGTATAGGCGAGTCCATAGAGTCACCCAATAGGAAACTCTTAGGTGTCTTAAAGACCTCATGATATATCCTTCTATCATTATATAGAGATGCAGTAAGTACATTGTTGTTGGTGCTGATAGAACGAGTGTATAACTTTGGTGTCAGAAGTTTTAACATATTGTACTCTGCACTCTCCCAGTCAATCTCTGGTCTAATCCATTCCTCGAACCATTCGTCTAGATAGGTCTGTGTAGTCTTATGTGTACCCAGTGTATAGGTTGCACCATAATGATGCGTCTTCTCATCTATATTATTCTGAATCGCAGCTTCTATATGTCGTTCACCCTTGTATTCTACCATCAACATGTGTAGATGTGGAATCAAATCACGGAAGAACATCTCATCTCCGTTGACTCCGTACATAACAATGTCTGGTTTGACTTTACAATCAGCAACCTGTTTCATTGTAGGTAGAATGGATGCCCATCTGGTAGACCCATCTTTTAGATACTGTAGTGTATTTTCGATTGCTTTGTTGGTATCAAAGGTTTCAAATGACACATTAGGAAACTTTGCTGCTTGAATTTTTTTATATTCTAACCCATCATCTCCTGCATGACAAGGTAACATTGTATAACAATATTGTGGGTCACGGTAGAAGTACTGTGATTGAACTGCGGAGTCGATTCCCTCACTCAGAGAGATAAACCTGTTCTTATAACGAGACCTAATTAGATTGGCGTGTTGGGTCATACATTTGTGTATGTAATCTGCAAGTGCATCGGGGTCAGTCCACTTCTCTTCTTTCAATGCCGTCTTACAATCACCTACGTAATCATAGGATGGAATGAATGAGTTAATATGGTCAAAGAATGTTGTGTTCTCTTCTGCACTGAACTCACGAGAGTGTGGGTCTTTCTGACCATACTCCAAGTAGGTCTTGGTGATATCATCCTCACTACATGTCATGAATGGTAGATAGTTACTAATCTCTGTACCATACTTACGTGCGAGGAATATCTTATGGTTTTGGAAGTAGTCAACCGATATTTCAAACTTGTCTTTGGTCAGTTTGATTGCAAAGAAGTTTCCGTTCTCTTCATCGAAACTCCAACGTTCACATGCATCTTCGATGTCACCTTCAATAAGGTAACCAGAATATATGACAATGTAGTCTGACCCTTCCCACACATTTACCAGTTCGTCATGGTAATAAGACCATTGACCGTATTGTGTGTAGCTATGTTTCTTGAACTTCGTATTGTCCTTACAAATAAAGAATCTCATCGTAGTCTTAGTGTTCCCTGTTTGGTATGTAACTCTACTTGTAGTTGTCTACCTTCACTTACAAGTATCTCTTCAACTAGGTCATCTAGTTTTTGCTTGTTGTTATTATATTGAATCTCTGGTGGTAATGTCTTGTCCATTGACAGGATACCCACTATATTATCCCACTTCTGTACATGTGCAACAAAACCAAAGTCCTTTGGTCTATATTTATCTTCTAAGTCATGTTCTACATATGAACAAAAGAACTCATCACATATCTTTGGTTTGTCTTCTTGGATAGAACAACCTGTGTCGCATAGTTTATTACAGGTACTCCATGCACCGTAATTTACACCATAGAACTCTGCTTCATCATATCTGTCTGCACTCTTCCATAGACCAGTATACCCCATGATTTCACAACAGACAGTACAGTCACCACACTTGGATTCTGTAGGAATGATATTAGACATTGAACGTCTCCGAACCAGATGCGGTTGCTATATTAATACTGTGTACGACAACCGACCATACTTCTTCTGCGGTTGTTTTCATAACATGAATACTTTTGTAGTTGTTCTTCCAAAATTCTGCGGGAGTTACACCAGATTTACTAGACTCATGGGGGATGATATTTAAAAAGTGTCCTCCATTGTCAACCCGTAGGTCAGTAACATACCCTATTGTATCAGGAAGATACTCTTCAGGTAAATTGGATTCCACGTAGACGCACTCGAAATCAGTACACGTTTGTGGTCTTGTACTGTATATTGTACATCTATTGTTATCACAGAGTTTATTACATCTACTCCATTTATAATCAATACCAAGTTCGATGATTTCTATTCTGTTTGATGATACTGACCCAAAAGATTTACAACAGGAATGACAGTCACCACATCGGTCAATTTGTTGTTCCATTATTCTTGTGCTATTTTTCTCAGTGCCTCAACTACTACAGTATCCATTTGAATATTGGTATATTCAGTATTCTTGATTGCCTTGAGGAATATTAGGAAGGGTTTTAGGACACCCCAATGTTCGATTTCTATTTTGAGTTCTAAAATGTTAAGACCCGCTTCAATACCAAACACATTGAATATCACTATAAGGTGATTAAGTATGAGTCGTTCGGAGAGAAGGTTTGCATCACGATACCTATTAAGTAATCGTTTGATGTATTTAAATTTCTTTAAATCTTCAAAGAATTCTTCGGAATCAATACATCGTGGGTTATGATAATGCTGAGCAGCATATATCGTAAGAGTCTCTTTTGTAAGTTTCATCATGTAGGTATGTATATAAATTATATCAGAAACTTAACATCCAACTTTGATTCCCATTTCCTGTGTTCATCGGTAATCTCATCGTGAAGTATAATCTCTAGTGTCTTGTTAAAATCTTTATCTCGGTGACTAAGAAATTTGAATAACGTATCGTCTGAGGGTGCCATGATAATGTCAACTTCAAATACATCAATAAGTTTATGTCCTAGTGTCAAGATATACGCAAACATTTCTTCTTGACTTATCTTATCGTTTGCAACGAAGAATCCACCAAAGTCTTCATCAGGAATCTGAAAGTCAACGAGTTTACTACTCTGCATCAATGCGGGTAGTATCAATCTTTCCAGTGCGTTATCATGATGTATATTCTTTGTTAATCCAACAACCTTGTTTTCAAAAGATATGTGTTGACTATCAACCTTATCTAAGATATACTCATGAGTCTTAAACTCTATTGGGGGAACACTTAACCAGTCTCCACCCGCAAAATAGGATGTTGCATTATCTGTTGGTTTCACATAGTGTTCTTTAAAATGCACCAGTGGACTTGCGAATTTATAATCACCCATGTAATAGTTTGGTATATACATTTCGTTAATCAACTTCTGAAATGAACTTCCGAAGATGTCTCTCTTGGTTGCCTTCAAACCTAGTATAGGGTCATCTCTATCATTGACCATACCATCAATTATCCATTCTCCGTCTATTGTACTATAGTCTTCCAACAATGTCAAGAGATGTTCGAAACGTTCTGGGTCAAACTCAGGGCCACAAAAGAAAGGTTCACTCATTATCTTTATGGTAATACCAAGTTCAAAACATGCGAATATGAACGCAAGGGATTTTACATCGTTGTTGGTACATCCAATCGTTATATGCATACCCTGTTTAAAACGTGACGAAAGGTAACTCTTTGCAAGGTCAATCTCTGTAAAGAAGTTTTTTCGTTTTATTCTATGTGGATATAATATAAAGTCGGAATGAATTAAATGTCTATTTAACACCATTGTGTTTGAACCACTTGATTAATAATAAATAAGGTAAATCGACTTTACCAAGTCTTGCATTCATTGGTTTATCATGATGTTTAAGATGATAGATTTCAGGGGAATAAATGAGTCCAAGGAGATGTCCTTTCCACCCATTCTGAGGAATCCATCTGATATGACCAACATACAACAAGAACACTTGGTGTACAATCATGGTAACATATACAAATGCCCATGCAACAAATCCAAACATTACACTAAAGAGACCAATAGTAATTGCCGCCCATAACCAAAAGTATTTTAGTTGTGCGACATACAGGGGGTCTCTCAGTATGTCTCTGACATACATAAAGTTTGGTTTAGTAAGGTAGATATTCAGATTGTGTCGAAGAGAATACTGAGGCCCATGTGGGTCACCTTCTACTTCTGAATGATAATGGTGTTGTCTGTGGGTTGCAACCCAAGGGATGACTGCACCTAATCCAAGACCAGTAGAGATAAACGTTAAAGGATATCTCAACCAGTTTGGACATTTCCATGTAGGATGTGCGATTGCACGATGATAGAATGCAGAACTGAGTACTAACATTATGACAGTTCCTACAGGATACCACCATAACAATGACCAGTTCTGATTGACTGCTAAATCATATCCAACCACCGCAACACACAAGTAGAACAGACCTATAATTCCGTATCCACTGTTTCCTACGATGTATTCGTTCGCTTTTTTTAGCAGATTCATGAGAGTCTACTTGTCGATTGCGTCAGATATTTGCTCTATAAGAGTTTCTTTATGTAACCTACGGTCTAGTTCAATACCGTGTTGGCGACCAAGTGCTTCTAACTGAACCTTAGTCATCTCTTCTAGAGACTTACCACCAATAGGTGCTTCAGTCAATACTTGAGGTGTCTTAACAAAATCATTCTTTGGGGGTGCTTCAGTCAATACTTTGGGTGGTACTGGTTGTCCGTGAAATACTGCGATTTCTTCTGAAGAAAATCCACCAGATGAATACAATTCACCTGTAATAGGGTCTTCCCAACCATTTGCAGTTGGAACTGCGTTTTCGCACCATGCGGGAGCTTTAATAGACATAATAATTACCTTCTTGTTTAATATGAAAATCCGACTGCGACACCAAGTACTTCGGCAGATGCAGCGAATATTTTATCAGATGGAGATTTTCGTAATGTTATCTCCGCTTTTGCGTTTAAAGAGATAGTACCTATATCAGTACCATCTGTCTTTTCTAACGTAATTAGACGAACCGCAGTACCACTATTAAATAGTCTTACTGCACTCGACCCACCGAAAGTTGAAGCTGCACCAGTGTTAGCACCACATGCAACTTGAGTACCTTGTAATACAATCATTAGGAAACTCCTCTGTTCTTAGCCATTCTTTGTAAGAACGCTTTTGCCTCAGTAGTTCTGGCATCATGTGGATTCTTTTCTTTCTTTTCAGGGAAAGGATTTTTACCCGCAAGTTGTGCCCTTGCCATATCAACTAGTGATACAGAACCTTCTTGAGTTGATGTGTCAACTACTACAGCACCTTCTTTGATTTGAGTAGACTTAACAACGTTTTTGTCACCGACTGCATTGTCTTGAGGACGTTTACCAGATGATGCCTTAGTTGCATCTTCGGCAGACTTAGATTTTGCTTTTGCATCTTCTATACCGTCTTCAACTTTCTTATCAGACTTACCCTTATGAGCAGCAGTAAATTCCTTTTCCTTCGCAGACTGCGTAGAGTCAATCTCTTCACCCTTATCGGTAGCACCTTTAACACTTTTCTTTGCGGCAGATTCCCACATCATGTGTAGGTCTGTGATTGCGTCAGCTAGTCCTTTGATGTCTTCGTTGGTTGTGTAACCTTCACCAATCTTAGAGATTTCCGCAGTCTTGGCGTTAGATGCAACTTTCTTCTTGTCATCTTTTTTACCAACTACTTTAGGAACGTCTTTCTTATCTTCGTCTTCGTCATCGGACTCTTCCTCACCCTTGTCTTCAGAATCTTTCTCTTCGCCTTCGTCATCGTCTTTCTTCTTGGCGAATGGATTCTTTTTCTTAGGTTTGTCTTCGACTTCGTCTTCAACTTCTTCTTTTGTAGTTACAGAATACTTCTTACCCGAAACAACAAAGGTTTTATCACCGTTTTGTTTTGCAGCATTAAGTGCTTTAGTAAATGCGTTACCTTCTTCTTTTGCTTTGGCGTTCTTTGCGGGTTTCTTACCACCATCAATCGCATCGTCAGTTGCGGCACGTCTCTTGTGTAGATACTCGTCAGAAGAATCAACATCGCCATCGTTATCGATGTCTTTGTCTTTACGGTTTGTGAATTTCTTATCGTTTGCTTTGTCATCGACAGGGTCAAGTTTCTTCTCTGCGAGTTGCCAACCTTTCTTCAGGTATTCTTTCTCTTTTGACTTATCGATTACGATTGTCTTACCACCCTTAGAGACCATAGAGTCTTTCTTAGGGTCTTTCATTTGACGTGCTTCGTCAATTTCTACACTTTCACCAAGAATGACTTGTCTGTAGGCATCCGATAGTGATTTCATATCTTTAGTTCTCATGTTGTTCTCCTACATCCAAAAGAATTTTATTGCACTGGCGATTATCGCAGCACTTATTAAATAAACTACTTTGTTAATGATTGCAACTGTATGTGCATTGGCATCAACCTTTTTTTCTATTTCGTCTAACTTATTTGAGAATCTGTTCATACGCTCGAAATTATTGTTGTTATTTTGTTCTACCGACATCATCTTCTCTTCGACACGTGCGAGGGCAATCAGGGCTTCTGCAAGCTTGTCTATCTTGTTTTCTATACGGTCAAATCTTGCGGTAGAATCTGCTTCTATACGTGCAAGTTTGGTCGATTGTGTTTCTGTTGCCATCTACATTAGTTCCCATTAATCAAGTTATAGTGTTATTTATAAGAGTTTGATTTCTAACTCTATAACTTTCTATTTTATTTTGCCAGTTACTTGGTACTTTCATACCCAAATATTCACTGACTCTTTTTAATTCTTTCTTAGTATCTTCCTTGTTATTGAAAAATAACTCACAAGGGTCAACTAACAAAAAGTCTTCTTCTGTGGGTATTGTATCCATCCACATCTCAAACATCTCTGCTTGTGATTCCCACGGTCTATTCCAAAACTGTTCATGAGCAAGAATTCCGTCTTGAATCATGTTCATACCCGCTTCATTGTCTTCCTCTCTTACCAACTTACACTTTGCGAGTGTCTGTGTATAGTCTAGACTTCTTCTAGTCTTCGAAAGAAATACAATAGTCTTCGTCTCTTCCCAGTCGTTCCAACAATAATCTGTCCAGAACTCTTGGTTGATTGGAAAACCATACCCATGGTCTAATCTAACATTCCATAGGTCTTTGTTCCATTCTGGTTTCTGAACTTCTCTGGGATTCCCCCTAGTCACTTCTATTTCATGTGACTGGTAATCTTCCCTCTTCAAAAACCATCTTTCGGTATCGGGGGTTTGTTCTACTGGTTTAGATGCAATCTCTTCTAGTTCTTGCAACAACCCACCAAAAAACTCTCCACCACCACCACCACGATAAATTACATTAAGTACTTTCATATATTCTAATCACCAAATCACCTGTGCCTTTAACAACTCGGTGATATTCCATCTTCTGTATACTGTAACTATGTCCTTCTAACAGGTCAAGTGGTACTTCGTTATCCTTCTGTAAACACCACCCATGACCTTCCAGTACATGTACACTTCTATCTTTTAAATCTCTGTGCCAGATTAAATCTTCTTCTTTGACATTTTCCCTAAAAACCCTTATCTTACCATTACTACACTTCAACTCAGTATAAGGTTTTACCAAAAGAAATTTCCCCCACCACTCAATCCTAATTGTTTAGCATATCTAGGCAATCTACATGCCCAGTATCCCGCAGTCATCTTATCGGTCTTAGTCTCACACTTATGTCTTGCCGCAAATGACTTACGTGCAGCAGGGTCATTCAACTTAACTTTTAGTCCAGTTGTATCACCCCACGAAATCTTTTTAACCTTACCATCAGACCCTTTGACGTATACATAATACTTCTTAGAACCACCCTTCTTAGGTTTGTTTAGTTCAGGTTCTTCCTCTTCGAATATACAATCCAATGCAACATTATTTTCATTGAAACGTGCGAATTTACCAAGGTCACCTTCCATGATTTCCACTTCATGTGGTTCAATCATTACGTTACCTTGTTTCCACTCTTCACGAATGTCTCTCCAGTACTTATAGTATGCTTCTGAACCTACTCTGTAAAGATTACTCTCCACCAATCCAGATTCTTGTCCACATTCACAGTGGTCTCCGAAGGTCTTCATTTCTTTCCTCAATCTAGGTTCTCTTCTGTTATACCTTTGTGATACAATAGCGAGATTAGATTTGTCATTATTTAATGGGTCATTGTCCTTATGATGAACATCTTTCTCATCAGTAAGTTCTTTTCTTCCCTTCAACATCTTACGAGCGGCATTACGTGCTGCACGTCTTTTCTTTTCGTCAGGTCGAGAATGATAATTCTCATATTCCTTTTTATAATTTCTAGGCATATTATTTAATCGGCACTAGTGCCACTCTACCCTTTTGTTGTTTGGTCTTATCTAATTTATATCTTACAAACTTTGCAATACCATTCACAAAGTCCATTTTGTTATGACGAATATTATTGAACATTTTCTTTTTTAAGTCTAGTAGTACTATATCTAGGGCGTGGTCATCTCCAGTAATTAACGTACTCTTTTCTTCAAGTTTATGGAGACGTTTTTCTTCTTCATAGATTGTGGAGAAAGCACCAAACTTTTTCATTTTTAACCAAACTTCGCTGCGAATTTTTTTAATGGAAGGGTATCAAATGCACCAAATTCATCTACAACTCTATACGCTAATTTACCACCCATAATTACTGGTTTTGCACTATACAATTTACCATCTTTCGCTCTTATATTCGATACTTCAGACCCATATAAAGAGAGTCCTTTCATCTTCTTTGCTTCCATGAATGTTGCTAAGTCTTTCATTTACCTAACCTCTTTATCAGTGCTTGAATACTTCTCAAGTCTTTTGATATTACTTTCTGGAACTTTTGTTTGTCGGATGGTTTCTTCAGTATATCAAACAACTTGGAAATTTTCTTTGCATCGTCTTGTGAAATCTTACCTTTCTTACCACCTTCAAACTCAATCGCTCCACCTTTAGGTAGGTCAGATGCTTTACGGATTTGCATTAGTACATTCTTAGATGCAGCTTTACGGTCATCGTCATTCGCTTCAATGTCATCATCCGCAGAGTCTTTTCCTTGTTTAGGCATATCTTTCATTGCATCACGTCTTGCACGGAAGTTTTCCATGAACAAAGTCACTTCAAGAAGTTTCTTTGCTTTTGTACGGTCATGCCACTTGAAGGTATACTTCTTGGTGTTACCACGTTCCATTGCTTGAACTACATATCCAGTAGGAGTAATCTTAATGATTTTACCTTGTAACTTATCACCACGTTCTGTCTCGTAGAAATCAACTTCTGTACCAACTTTGATTGAACCTTTAGTCTCCGCACCCATACCTTTGGTTGCAAGAGTTCTGTAATTCTCGTGTATAAGGTCTAGTGCTTCTGAGTGTAGGTCATCCATAGACTCTTTAGCAAACGTAGGGTCTATTTTATACCCGTCCTTTTTCAGTTGTGCGATTTTCTCTTTATTTTTCTTTAAGACTGTCGCTCTTTCGTATCCACCCTTTTCTCTTGTCAATCTGACATGAGTCTTTGGTGACATCATTGCTTTTGCTTTGGCAGACATCTTATCTTGACCCCAAAATTGACCTTCTTTTACTTCAGGTTTCTCGTGGGTGTAACCCGCTTTCTTCAGACGTTCATGGTCTTCAGGTTTCTCTGCCTTCTCTTCTTCACCCGTCTCAGGATGATACATCATATGCGGTTCGAAGTCTTTCCCTTCAAGTAATTGTTTTATTGTTTTCATTATGCTAAATCCTTATCGTGGTTCAGACCACCTTTTTTCTTTTTTACTATGAACGCATTAACTCGTGCGTATCCCCATTGTTGTGGTGTAGTGCCTGGCCTATGACCAGTCTTCCATGCGGCAACTCCACGATTATAAACTTTACGAAGCGTGTCAACAGAGATACCAGACTTTTTGGACTTATCTGCTAATGCACCTTCTTCTATATGTTGACAAAATTTATTCATTTGGTCGCTCTGTTTTTTGCTTTTGCTCTGGCAAGTCTTGCACGGTCAAGAAGTCCATCATGTTTCTTCTTGTCTCGTTCCTTCTCTGCTTTAATTTTATCCTGTGCGTTTGCAACTGCGTCTTCTTCCATTGGAGTATCTTTCTTGTACTTCTTCAGTAACTTATCAGTACCCTCTTCTCCCGCACCACATGTTTCCTCATATTTGAGTTCTGGGTCAGGGGATTTGAATGCTTTCTTGCGCATTATTGTTTTGTTAACAACTTCGAACTCACCGTTCTTCCAGTTGATAACTACAGGTAGATTCAGGTCAGACTGCATATCCTTGAGGATTGCCTCGGAGTTACCGTGCTTCTTAATCTTCTTACCCTTGTTATCTGCCATTTTCTTGAATAGACGTTGTAACTCTGCAATAGTAATTGCGGGTTTGTTACGTTTGTCATTCATACGGTCAGCAAAATGACGTGTGAATTCGATGTCAACATCAAACTTGTTTAGTAGTCTATCCGCAAATTTCTCAAGGTCTTGGAGTTCTTTCTGGGAAACATCTTCTTTGACGCAGTCAGGGACAACCTTACCACCTTTCTTCTTCACACCTACTGCTTTGTACCCATCCCAACAGTCTTCATCATACATATCTTTGAATGCTTTGGTGTACTTGGATGGTTTAGTCTTTGCGGTCTTATCGCCAGGCGCTGGCTTATATGCAGATTCATCATCGTCTGCTTTCTTACCATGTTTCTTGAAATGTGCATCACGTCTATCTTTGGTAGACTTCTCTAGTCCCTTGTGATACTTGGCGGGTTGAGTACCCTCTTTGTCTTTGATGTCAGGGTCTTGTGCAGCTTTCTTTTCTACTAATTCTACTGCATCTAACCACTTACGCATCTTCCTATCACCACATTCTACGATGACATAGTTTGCACCAAGGACTGTAATGATACCGACCTCTTCGCTTTCTTTAACAACAACAGTATCACCAAGTTCAAATAACATACCTTTGACGAACTGTTCTCTTGTTTCTGAAAGATGACCCATTTCAATATGACGTTTAAAAGATGTCTCTTCCTTGAGACCTAACCCTTTCCTTACATCATTGAACAACTTACGTGTATCACGGTCAGACATTCCAGATGGAACACCTTGAGTAAACGCTTGATAATCATTGTCCTTTGCGTTCGCACGTTGTTTAGATGCGGACATTCCTTCCACACCTTCTGCGTCTGGGTCTCTCCTTCCCGCAGATACAACATTGATTGATTCAAAGTTATAGAACCCATGACGTGCTTTCTTACCGTTGTATTTGTTCAATAATACTTCAAACTCACGGAGACGGTCTTCACCGACCACCATGGTTATTTTCTTGTATCCTGCATCGTACAATTTAGTAGAGATGTCGAATACATTCTTAACACCCTTATCAACCATAATGTTACGACCATGTTTTGGTAACATCTTACGTAGGTGTTTTACTTTGTCAGAATATGATAGTGGGTCTTTAGTCCCAGTTGTTTGGGACACGTAGACTTTATAGTCCGCACCCTTTGCTTTTTTTGCAATAGTATCTAATACTTTACCGTGGCCGATAGTAGGTGGATTCATTCTACCAAATGTAAAATAAACTTCCTTTGCCTCTTCGACTAGGTATGATTTAAAATCTTTAATCACTTTTTTTAGTTCCTCTCTTCCTTTCTAATTCACCTTTGCGAACTATCGGAAGTAATTTCTTTGCGAGTTTTTGTATCTTAGGTTTCATCTTATCTAGGCGTTTCTCAATTGACGCTCTACGACCCATAGATAAGTCGCCCTTGTCGGCACCCTTAGTGATTTTCTTGAGGAAGGTATTACGTGCTTGTTTCATTGCACGTTTCTTTATTGTGTCCATAGACGCAACTTTACGGGCAGCACGTTTGCGACCCATAGCAATTTTTGCTTTATTCTTTTTAAGCGAACGTGACAGTTTCATACGTTGTTGCATATTCAACGCTTCGTCTGGTTGCTCTAGAATTTTTAAGAATTCTTTTAGTCCTATTGGTTTGGACATCGTTTACCTCTTTGGTTTATCCCATCCCTTCAGTATATCTGGACTGAAGTTATTATATGAAAATTCTAAACGGTCAACCAACTTGACCGCATCACCACCTAGTTTGTCAATAGCAACAAATCCTTCTGCACCTGTCTTGACTTTATAACCAGTTTTGGTTTGAACAAAGGTGTCATATGAACTTATACTATTAAGTTTATTTATAAGTTTCAGTTTTGCAAGTACAATACTTTTTTGTAAATCAAACATTGCAACCAGATTACTTTTATTCTTTGGTGAAAAGAACTTCATAAACTCTTCTAACTTCTTAAATTGTACCATCTTACCCTTTTCGGTACTACGTTTATCTGCTTCTTTTTTAAATTTCTCACCTAACCACTTAATTAAACCTGTTACATGTTTGTTAGTGTTACCAATTATCTGTTGATTTCTCACAAATGTATTATTGTACTGTTCAATCAGGGTTGCAAGGTCTTTATTACTTTCTAACTCACGTAGTGTAGAACCAGATATCTTATTAAATATCTTACCCGCATTGGACAAAAGTTTGGTTACCTCTGCGGTTTCTTTCTTACTCATAGTTGCACCAGACACATCACGCAACATTGCATCCTGTGACCAGACATTCTTAGAGGTCTTGAACTTGGATACATCAACACCATATGATGCTTTCATCGACTCAAAGTCTTTACCTGTGTAGGTAGTATGCCATACAATACCGATTTGTGCCTTACGGACTGTATCCGCTTGGTCATAAGGTACTGCATAGATGATTGTG
>TARA_R110000851_G_scaffold320700_1_pt1 | contig 12789 bp, 9 predicted proteins | sample TARA_R110000851 | Tara Oceans TARA_R110000851 (sample SAMEA4397627) | marine metagenome | biome: Polar Biome; feature: [DCM] deep chlorophyll maximum layer (ENVO:01000326); material: water (ENVO:00002006), including particulate matter (ENVO:01000060) such as... | depth 17 m | reverse complement strand
TACATTCTGAGACCACTGATGAATATAATGCGAAATCAAGCGCTCAACAGGATGTCTTAATACGTATATCAGTTTGATTTTAGGTAATTCTGATTTCATCCGTCTGATTGTATCCGGATAGTCTGGCAACTTGGTGTAATGCGTACTGGACTCACCACAAAGCTGATTTGGCTCTGCATTGCTGAAAAGGTTCAGGTACCAATCTCGCCCCCGAGAAAACACTTTATCATCGCTGAAATAAAATGGCTCCTTGGGGGTGGACATAAAAAAATCCGGTTGAAGTGCAAGTTGTTCATGCAACGTACTCGTAGCACTTTTCATTGCGCCAATAATGATGAAATCAGGCTTTCTTGTAGTCATTTGGGTGGGTGTACTTTTTAAGTGGTTTAAAAAAGTTTGTCCAAATATCCTGCCATTGCTTCTCAGAGATATCTGGTGTGTAGTTGGAGAAAACCAGACTTCTCACTCTAGAAATCACTGCCCCCGAAGTCCACAACATATTGGCCAGAAAAAGTCCTGAATGTCCATATATCTGATAAAAATAACGGCTTCTGGATTCAAAATAGTAAAGTGGTAAACGTTTTCTGAGACGCGTTTGTTCTTTTAATGGAGAGCTACCGCCACGAAGGTGCACGACATGTGCATCGGGATTATTGAGAATTTTCCAACCCACCTTCCTAACTCGATGACAAAATTCAGCATCTTCAAAATACATAAAAAAACCATCATCCAATAGACCCACCTGTTCAAACACTTCATGTCGAATTAATACACAGGCAAAGCTGGTCCAGTCTGAATAATTGATAGTATTTTCCAATGGCTTTGCAACTACATATTTTTTTAGCAACTTGCTTAAGAAACCAGTTTTTGCAGCGAATAAGAACTCACTGACTGGCGTGTGCATGATGAAACAGCTTTGTTGAGGTTTACCATCCAGCCATTCCAGTCTTGGACTAACAATACCAACTGATTTGTTGGCCTTAATCGTTTCAAGTAAAATTTCGATAGCACCCTTGCGAACAACTGTATCGCTATTCAGTAACAAGTAATAACTTGCATTTTTGTATGAAATACCAAGATTGTTACCAAAGGCAAAACCACCATTTAGTTCTGAAGAAATCAGTTGTATTTGTTCAGCATTATTTTTAACAATCCATGACTGAATTTGTTTTGCAGAGTCGTCCCGTGAATCATTATCAACCACAACCGCATGGATATTTTTCCCAGAGATTTCAGGCAAAAGCGAAGCCAGACAATCACAGGTCATTTTCGGTGTTTTATAGTTGATGATCACAATCATCAAATCAATTTCTGAAGTCATGACTGTGACAACTTTTCGTCTACTTTTTCGACCAGTTCACGAATAAAACTCTGCTGTCGTTCTTCTGAAAAAAGATCTTTAAGATAGTCTATAGATGTCAAATCAAGGTTTTCTTCACCTGCATCAAACCGCTCAACAGCGGCGAGTATTTTTCTGACGAATTCTTTAATATCCCCGCAATAAACTTCTTCAAAGCAGGGTAGGTGAAAATACTCTTTATTGGCTTCACCTGTATAACCAATCACTTTGTTTCCTGACATTGCCGCCATCGCCGGAGGCATCGCCAGGCCTTCAAACTCACTGAATGACAGAAAAATCTTTGATTCATAAAAGATATCGTAGACTTCTTGTTCCGTTACACCATCAATAGCTTTAATTGACCAGTTAGCAGGTAATTTATCACCGAGGAAAAGCAACACAAGTGCACTATGTTTACCCAGTTTTCTTGGCATGTAAGTAATTATATTTTGTTTATTTTCTACCTGTTGGTATTTAGCTTTATTTATGACGAAGTAGGATCTGATGATCTTTTCGGAGACATCTGGAAAAACTGTTTTTACATTTTCCAGCGTATCTTCAGAATTAGCGATGATCAAATCTGCAGCTTCATATACATGCTTCAGTGTGGAGAAATCATCAATTTTCAGGAGAACTTCAAGCCCCAACGAATAACCATTTTGGACATGGATTCCATACTTTATGCCCAATTTCAGAAAAATAGGTGCATACCTACAGGCCATCATCTCAGGAATTAAGACAAAGTCCTTATCTTTATCGAAGTTGGGGTCACGCTTATATATCGATTGGGAATTAAATTTATTGGTATCGTATTGAAGTTCAGCCGGATAAATGACTTGAGATTGAAATCCTTTATGGCCAAGCTTATTAATCGTCAATGAATGATGATGAGTAACGATTGATCCGCCTGCAGGTTTTTCTGAGGCTGGCAAGACAAAAATAATATTAATATTCCCATCTCTCTCAATAATTTTGAAAGGCTTTTCGGTAAGCATGTCTTTAAACCGACGCCCCAAAAATTTACTTATATTTCGGGTAAAAGAGGTCATTTGATAATTTTCGTAATAGGATTTTAAAAATTGAAAGTCTTGCGGAGATACTTCATGAAGACCCACTTTTTGAAAGTAAAGTATTCCTTTACTGCGTCATAGTAGACACTGTAAAAAAATAGACCATTTTTATGAAATATTTTCCTCATTTCTCGTGCATAGGTAAGCGGTTTCCCCATCGATGGAAAATGTATGACTGCAGGAGATACTTTGCCAAATATTGCATCTTCATAGGAGCAAAAATTGGTGTTCACATCAATTTTGAAACTATTGTTCACTGCAGCCCATGGGCTTCCAAGAAAATTATTATTTTCTTTTGGATGTATTTCTAGTTTAGATAACGCAATCCCCATGACATCTTCATCGGCAAGTCTTTCAGCCCCAAAAATACTATAATTAGCTGCAATTTGGCGAGCCTCATTAAAAACGTTTTCACATGCAGGCTTTTCAAAATAAGCATGTCCTGCCCCATCAATGTTTGCGAACACACTTTTGTCTAAAATCCTAAGAGCATGATCACGGTCTAATCCAAAGCTGCTGGTACCAGAATTTACAAGATGACCTCTTACGGCGTAAGCAGATCCTGACCAATCTGAAATATAATCTCCTATCGGTCGAATCATAAGGACATCAGCATCTAGGAAAAAAGTCTTATCAAAGGGTGAGTATTTATCAAGATATAACTTATGTTCAAAACCACGTAGATTAGGATATTCTATTATGACGCTATCAAAAAAAGGGGACAACTCATCATGCAGAAATGACGGACAAACTACCGCGATGGGAATGCCAGGCATTAAGTCTCTTATCCTGAGCGAAAGTGCAATTGCCTTTTTATAATCCTTTTTAATCGCTAATGTTAAAAAACCAAACTGACCGCTCATTTTTCGAATATCCTCATGATAATTTTCCTTTGCCATAAGAGTAACACGGCTGATAGATGTCTTATAAGGCCAAAGCGTCCAATAAATGGTTTACCATCACTCCCTCTGACACCTGAAATATAAGGCGGGTAAATAACGCTTGATACAATAATATAGTCTTTCTTTTCCATAAGCAGATTGGGAATAATAATTTCCGGTGGCATACGACTTTTTAAATGCTCAGGCAAAAAACTAATTAACTCTGAAAACCCTTTTTGACTCCAGGAAAATATTTCCATCGCCATCCAGCCTTTATTTAATTTACAAAGCACGTCGAAGTTATAGTCTGAGAACCGTATTACACTATTGATATTTTTTATCGTATATCGCCCAGTTATCTTCCATACATAATCACGTTTAGTGGCGCTCTGGAGCAATTTAGAATGCTCGTATGCCTTTATTACAAGCGTCATCTCACCATAACCTCGATGGTATTCTTGTGGATAATCCAAACCATAAAACGAGATAATCTCTACATCATCAGACGCGTATTTTTCTCTAATTTGGCTTACATCGTATCCTGAGTTATCTACGAAGACGATACCATCAATATAACCTGATGCTTTAGTATGAATATAAAATTCGAGTGCCTGAATATATTGAGCTAACCGCTCTTTTTCATTAGAGATAACAAGCCCAGGCTGATTTTTATTGGGGCGAATTGTTGCTGTTAGCAACAGGATGTTCCGGTATTTGTTTTTCATTGAGTACCTGTAATGTTTTTGAATCAGCGATTGCTAACGCTCTTGAAAATAATGAGCCAATAATTAACCAATAAAGTGGATGAAGGGAGGCATTGGGCATCTGATTAATCAGTATTAGGGCAACAATAAGACTATGTGCTGACATCAGGTATTGCGTACGTTTGTCCTCTTCGTTACCGTTTGAATAATACTTTTGGTTTTTATACGAAAGATAGATAGCCATCAGTACAAAATAAAATAGTGCTATAAATCCTAACCAGCCCCCTGAGCCCAAAACAATAACCCAATATCCATCAGTAACACTAAGATCAACTCCGGTTACAGGATCATAGACACGATTGCGCCCCCAACTGCCCCATCCAAAAGCAGGTTTTTCAAGTGCATGTTGCAACAGAACATCCTCCTGTTCGAACCGGAAATTCAAAGACTGAGCACGCTCTGAACTTATTGAAGACGCTGTATTGATTATCTGCTGATGTGGAAAAAGCCCCATGGAAGTAGTCACGGGATAGGTCAAGAAAACCACTGCAATCATGACTGCGACAAGATGTATTTTTCGCGGGGAAAAAAAACTGAGTAAAACTATCGCCAGCAAAGCGTAAACCATTGCCCCATAACTTTTTTGCAGCACAATAGTGACAAATAGAACAAATAACAGCAATCTATTATCAATTCGCCAAGCTCTAACCTTTGCCTTGTGCAAAGCAAAAAGGCATGTGAATCCGACCGCCATAAACATAGCAACAACTAAACCATGGCCAAGAAATACCACTGCTCTGAAACCACCCTCACGATATTGTTGTAAAAAAGAGTGTGGAAAATAACCATAGATGGTTGCATGTAGTTGAGGGCTCATTCTGATTTCATAAAGTACTAGAAACGAATATAAAATAGCCGCAATCACCACGAATCGGAGCAACATGATCTGTCGTTCACTGGTCTTGAAATAAGCTAAGCCCAACAAAAAAGGAAAAAAATTTAAGAATCCAATCCCTGATAGCGATAATCCATCATAAATGCTCAGCCCTTTTATCGAAAGATAGCTTTCTTGGTTGGTAATACTGGTCAGAAATGGTGAAATCATGAGAGTTAGAAATACAAACTTGTGCCAGCCTTTTAATTCCCGGTAACCAGTAGGTTGTTTTGAAAGAAGCAGGTATATAAATAAAACTAATGAAGTAAGCGTGTATTTATTTAATGGGGGGATTAGTGGAAAATCAATTTCAAACTCAGCAGGCAGCATCAAATACGCACCTAAAAGCGAAAGTAAAATACCTTTTGCAGTGCTAAAACGACTGAGAAGAAACAGCATGACCAGTGGCCATACCATCAGTGATAAATAAGCAATTGAATTTGGCAAAATTCGAGTCTTTTCCGCTGTTATGTTAATCCATGTTGCAGCGTTAACTTTAAACCCTGCTCTATAGTTGTTTCAGCTGTCCAGCCTAATGATGATTCAGCCAGCTGGTTATCCAAAACCACTTCAGGAATATCAAAATCACGTTTTTGCTGATAAATTACATTGACTGGACGATTCAAGTGGGTTTCGAACATACTGATCAATTGATTAAGAGAGTATCCCAAACTACTAGATATATTTATCGGCCCTCTTTCATCTGCATGCATCGCTTTAATACAGGCGGACACAACATCATCGATATAAATGTAATCCCGAACAACACTGCCGTCCCCCCAAACAGTAATATGCTGTCCAGAGCTTATCTTGTCGATACAAGTGCCGATAAAGCCTTGAACACCTTTGTGTGACTGACCAGGCCCATAAGGATTAGAGGGCCTTAGAATGGTAACGTCCAGCCCATACAATTCAGCATACATTTGCAGATACTTTTCTATAGCAAGTTTAACAATGCCATAACTGCATGTAGGGTTGGTTGGATGAGTTTCAGTAATAGGCAAATAAGCAGGATTACCGTAAACAGTCCCCCCGGACGAAAGATAAACAATACGCTTCACATCTGCTGTACGCATTGATTCGAGTAATTGCACTGTGTTAACCAGATTACTCTCGATATCGTAAACGGGGTTTTTGTTAGAAGTTGCAGGTACAGACGTGCTGATCAAATGAAAAATCACATCAACACCAATCAATGCTTCTGACAGCCTCATAACATCGGAGAATTCACCTTGAAATATCTCGGTAGACTCTGAAAAATATCGTGATAAGGAAGTGATATCTCTCTCATAAACTCGCACACTGAAATTACGAGCTAATAATTCTTTTGTGAGTGCTTTGCCGATGAAGCCGCCCCCCCCAAGCACCAAAACCTTCATGCTTCACTCCAAGTATTTCCCTGATTGCCATACAAGATACATGATTTTGTCATTGAGATCTCTAGGAAGCTTTTCCGAGCAATCCAATTCTCGAAAATAACAACATTACTAGGAATTAATGAACAATATTTCAACTCAAGCGTAGGTGTGACAATGTGCTTAGAGTGATACCATATCTTTAATAGCTCACTAAGTAGAACAATGAAAGACTGAATTTAACTAAAATCAACTAATAACATTACCTCCAAGCAAAAAAAATATGACTAAATCAGTGCAAAAAGAAAACATAAATAAAAGAGCAAATAGATCGTATGCGTGGGTTTTTTTTGGACAAATAAGCACCCAAGTAATAAGACTCGTCTCAAACCTGATAATGACGAGAATTTTAGTTCCAGAGATGTTCGGAATAATGTCCTTAGTTTATGTGTTTATATCTGGCGCATCAATGATGTCTGACATTGGATTAAGAGCAAATATAATTCAAAGCAAAAACTCCGAAAGTAAAAATTTTTTAAACACTGCCTGGACAATTCAATTACTAAGAGGTTGTTTAATATACTTAATATTATGCTCTATAGCGTTTACGCTCTATATCATGGTTAACTCCGGTATATTATCAATGGATTCAACATACTCAAATAAGCAGCTACCACTAATAATAGTAGCAACTGGATTAGCCACAGTAATTAACAGTTTCAACTCAATAAGCCTAGAGCTAATGTACAGAAATGTACAAATAAAAAATGTAACTTTAATCGAGTTATTGAGTCAGATAGTTGGAATATTTTCGATGTTAATAGTAGCAATATTTTGGAAGGATATTTGGGTTCTTGTTATAGCAGCGATCTCTGCTTCTATCGTTAAGCTCTATCTATCTTATCGATTAACCGATGGCTATGTAGCTCGATTTGAAATTGATAATAAGTCATGGCTTGAAATATTTAATTTTGGAAAATGGATATTTATAGGATCACTTCTTGGTTTTATGCTGGGTAATGGAGACAGAATTATACTGGCAAATTACCTATCAGCCGAGATGCTAGGTATTTATAGTATTGCTTTTTTATTAGCTGGTGCCTGCAAAGACACTATGAAAAAACTCATTAATAACGTGATGTACCCAGTTCTCAGTGAGATTACAAGGGCAGATCCAGAACAGGCAAAGATCACATATTATAATTTGAGACTGAAAGTTGATTTTGTGACGATGTCAACCGCTGGATTTCTTTTGGCTACTGGAAGCCTGATAATAAACATCCTTTATGATAGCCGCTACCAAGAGGCTGGTTGGATGCTTGAAGTATTGTCAATTTCGCTGATATTTGTTGGATATGGCATGGCAGGAGCTTTCTTGATGGCGAGGGGAGATTCAAAAAGCTATTCTGTAATGATTTTCGCATCAGTCATTGTTTTGTTTACATTTTTGCCACTGGCCTATCATCATTTCGGGATACATGGAGCAGTTCTAGCAATTGCACTAAACCAAGCAATTGATATTCCTGTTACTTTTTACTATCTAAAAAAACAAAAGATATTGGTATTTTATAGAGAAATAATGATGCTTCCTGCTTTCCCTGCTGCGTATTTTTTAGGTCACTTTCTGACAACTAAGTTGAGTCAATAATTCTATGAAACCAAAAATATCGGTTTTAATGACCGTTTATAATTCAGGAAAATATCTCGAATCAGCCGTCAACTCAATATTGACCCAGAAATTCCGTGACTTTGAATTCATTATAATAAATGATGGGTCAAGCGATAATTCTTCTCAGATATTGAGAAAATTTCAAAAAAAAGATTATCGAATAAAGTTAATAGAGAGAGAAAACAAAGGCCTCATTTATTCCCTCAATGAAGGCATAAAACATTCTTCTTCTGAATTTATAGCACGAATGGACTCAGATGATCTATGCCACCCAGATCGTTTTTCATTACAATACGAATATTTGCAAGATAATATTGAGGTTGTTGCTCTTGGAACATTTATTGATTTAATAGATTCAGATGATGACGTAATCTCATCAAATTTTGTAAAATTTACAGATCATTTTGATATTGATAGACAGCATATATCTGGTCATGGTGGTGCAATAATTCATCCCAGCGCGATGATCAGAAGGTCAGCATTAGAAAAAGTTGGCCAATATAACGAATCATATCCTCATGCAGAAGATCTAGATCTATGGCTTAGGCTTGCAGAAGTTGGCCAACTCGCAAACCTAAATATTTCATTATTAAAATACAGACAGCATGTTGATAGTGTTGGTTATACAAAGCGAGAAATTCAAATAGACAGTGCGTTAAAAGCTGTTAGAGCAGCTTATGAGAGAAGAAAAATCCCCAACTTTGATCTATCTCAGATAAATCATAGAAATCCACATGTTTCTACCTTTGGAGTATATCTCAAATGGGCTTGGTGGGCTTACAACTCTTCAAACTATGATACGTGCAAGAAATATACATTGAAGCTTTTCTCCCGAAAGCCCTGGAATACTGAGGTATTAAAACTATTAATTTTACTTGCAATGAAAAAAGTTTAAACATTTCCCATACTTTTTAAAGTAGTTTTAACCGACCTGAAATAAGTTGACAGATTGGAGACTTATTATGGATAAGCCATAAGGATTTAGAAGTAAGCGTTCCCAACGAGATTATAAATTGGTCTTTATTGTTCAGGTAGAAAAAGGCGAATTGGCGTACAGAGATGATTGGATACAAGGGCGCAGTAGTATCCTCATGTGGCTTCAAAAGTATGGTCTCCAAGACTAGGCTCAAGTGAGAAGTAAGCCTATGCCCCCCCCCCAAATTGAGAATCAAAGCACTTGAACGCCAGCTTGAAGATGAAATGATGATAAATTTCGTGCTCAATTAAATGATTGACGATTAAATCGATACGATAAAAAAAACAGATTCGAAAAAGGCATGTCATTAATGGATTAGGAAACACCAGAGTCAAGCTAAAATAACCAAAACCCAGTTATGTCGTTTCATGGGTATTTCCTGACCATCCATTTATACAGGCTGAACGTCGTCGTTTCCTCCACCGTACACTTGTCTTGCAGCCATTGACGTAAATGGTGCAAGAAATCCGGCACTTTATGGCATACAAAAGCTTTATTATCTGCTCAAACGAGATGGTTTGTTTGATTATTTGCGAAGTGAAAATCTGTTAATTAAGAAAACTCACAGTAAACGCTTGATGAAAAAGTATCCCAATTTGTTTAAAGGACTACCCATCTGATCTGAGCTGATATTTGTCAGTGATATTATCTATCTCGAAACACATGAAGGGCTGCGTTATTCACCGCTGGTGACAAATCTCACAGACGATGAGCTGCACGACAGATATTAGCAAGAGATTAAAAGAGATCCTACTAAACCGAGCATGCATACAACCCATGCACCATCACTCCGACGGACGAGTAGTGCAGTATTGTTCAAAGGAATACCAAAGCCACCTTTAAGCCAACGTCATAATCCGTTCAATGACTGATGGTATAACTGTTATCAAAATACGTTAAAGTATTCTCAAGAATGATTTTTTACTGACAAAATGCTGAAACGTGGAGGAATTAAAACGTATCAAAAATGATCCAAAGCCATCTATAATGAACAAGAGCCGCATCTGAGTTTGGGGATGAAATCACCAAACGAAGTGCACCAAAAAGCCAGTTGCGAGCGGCAACTGGCTTACCTAATACCGTTAACTTATGTTACAAGTATTATGGGGAAGTTCATTAAAAATAACCGAATAATAATTCCTTACATCATCATACAACGACCACGTGCAAATACCCGACATTGGCTTTCATCAACACCTGAAATGTCGTTGTCGATTATGTTTTGAACTTCGTTAACACTTACTGAATGCCCCCGAGTTTTTGGGCTTTCATTTGTTGTATCTGTTAATATAACAGGCTCTACTTCGGCAGGAGTATCAGAGATACTGATTTTTTGTGACTCCGTTCTTGCCGCATTAACATAAGAGTACACGCCCGTTTCTATTTCAGGTGAACTTGTACTAGAACTACTACTTCCTGATGTGACTCCGGAAGATCTCCCAGCACTGGTTGTGGTTGTCTCTGACACTATGCTGCGAGAGGAAGATGATAGCGTTTTACTAGCTTCGTCATCAATCTCGGCTTCAACATTATTCGCTGAGGCAATCGGGCGACGAATCAAAGGTAGTATCTCACTTTCATCAATTGTTATCTCTTCTTCAACAATTGTTATTTCTTCAACGATTTTTGTTTCTTCTGCAACTTCTGTTTGTTCTATAACTTGGGTAGTTTCATCAATAATATTGACTGAGGTATGAGTATTGCATGTATTGTTTGATACATTAGTGTCGGCATTTGCGTCTTTGATTTGAATACATTCAGACCTAGGGTCTGTGCTTAAAAGACTGATTGTGTTATTGAAAGCCTCAAATTTGTTGAACCCACCTAAAGAAATACCTGTAGCCAAGTCATGGTTAGCAATAATTGTGTTTTTACTAATGGTAACATTCTCAGATTTCAAGCTATCTTCTGGTTTACTCGGTACGGAAATAGCCCATCTTAGTACGCCGCCTTCATCAACAATCATGTTGTCAGATATGACAACATCTTTGCAGGATGAACATCCAATTCCTAAATTGCCCATATTAAAGAGTTTATTATTAGTGATTTTTATACCGATGAAAGATTCGTCAAGGTTGTTACCAGGATCAACTCCTATACCCCAGCAGTGCTCACCAACTTTTCCAACTTCTTCCTTTAGGATATTACCGTCTATTTCTAAGTTGCGAATGATCCCATGCACAACCAATGAGACACCTTCGCATTTTCCGTTGATTCTAGTTGAGTTTATTAACGTGTTGTTCGCAAAGCGAATGTTTTTATTACTCCAGTTTTGGTGTTTTACCGGACTGTCTATGTATACGTTATGGTAAAGAACGGCTCGGCCAAAACCATTACCTTCGAAGTGGTTATTTTCAATTGTGCAATCATTACAACCACCTAACCAACCTTGCTGACGATTGTTGATTATTTTTGAATTTTTGAGAACTATTCTGTCATTTGCTTGATTCGAGCCTGCACCTGGTGAGTTAGCTCCAGCTGAATAAAAGCCAATATCAAATCCTTCAATATGAACGTTTTCTACAAGAACATCGTTTACTTCATTAAATAACATAATGCCGGCATATTCATTTTTTTGTGACAACAGCATCAAGTTCCGTACAACATATCCTCCATCAGGAAGTGAGTTTCCACCGTTTTGGAAATTCATAGCAGTTACTCCGTTAGCTATAATTCTCGGAGGCTGCTTGTTCTGATCGCCATAATCAGAAATTGTACATGGTGAGCTTGCTGAGCACTTAGTATTAAAAAGTCTTTTTGATGTTTCAGCTTGAAAGACTCCCCCTCGACAAAACAGCACGCTCTCACCTGCAACCATCTCGTTAAAGGTGTCCATAGCTTTTTCGTATGTTTGGAAAGGAGTTGTTTCGGAACGGCCATTGTTATTGTCATCACCGTTATCACATATATAGTAGTTTTGTGCAGATACTGCTGCAGCTGAAACAGCTAAAAGTAAACCTGAAAATAGAATCGAAATAAATTTCATGATCATCGCCCCCCTTTGTTAATAGATGATACGTGTTGAATAATATGACCATACTACACAAATAAAGGTGACCAAATTCACACATTCCCAATTAGTTGATTTTTGAACAAGAACTTGTGAGCGTGTAAGCAAAAATTCTTGCTTTCACCAGCTATTAACAAACGAATTTGTCCTTTGGTAAGCTCCAAAAAAAAACCCGACCTTTCAGTCGGGCCAAAAAACCTCTGGGGGGCAGAGGATTTTTAAAGGGATTTATTAAGATGGCTTTAATCTCGTTTGTTATGGAGATGGTTCAATATTAATAACTTAGTAAGCACTTAATCGTGATACTTATCACAAAAAGAAATAATTTGGGTTATCAGTGAGAAATTCCCGGTAAAAGTTCAGACAATCTGGATATTATGTTGCTCCAATAACCAGCTTTTTACACGTTTTACATCCGGGTTCTCTGAAGCCTTAGTCTCCACAATACGAGAGGACTTTTTGTCCCGCATCATATCCTGTATTAAGGCGACATCAATTTCTTTTTTATCATCAGCAAAGGCATACACCAAAGCAAAATCACAGAGGTTATTAATACGTCTGGGGATTCCCTCGCTATAACAATAAATTACGGCACAGGCTTCATTGCTGAAAATTTTGTGTTTAGCTCCAGCTACTTCCAAACGGTATTCAATATAATTTTGTGTTTCAGGATAGCTAAGGGCTTTAAGATGGAACTCTACCCCAATGCGTTGTGCAAACTGCACAAGTTCTGGTCGGTTCAATTTTTCGATTAATTCAGGCTGACCGGTTAACACTAGCTGTAGGAAAATGTCTGAGTCGATGTTTACATTGGATAACAGCCGTAATTCTTCTAATGCCTGAACTGACAG
>TARA_R110000851_G_scaffold96526_1_pt1 | contig 12791 bp, 26 predicted proteins | sample TARA_R110000851 | Tara Oceans TARA_R110000851 (sample SAMEA4397627) | marine metagenome | biome: Polar Biome; feature: [DCM] deep chlorophyll maximum layer (ENVO:01000326); material: water (ENVO:00002006), including particulate matter (ENVO:01000060) such as... | depth 17 m | reverse complement strand
CTGGCTATGTAGGGTCTAGTAACACAAGGATGGAAGAATAAAAAAGGGGCCAAGGTTTAACCAAGGCCCCTTTAGTTTATCTAAACTACTTAGATTTCACAAGCTCCTGCAGTACACGCTAAGGTCTGTGCACCCTCTACGTTGTCCTCTGTCTCAACAAAGTCTTCCCAGTTGACCTCAGGAGGCATCTCTGACAGAAGCTTGGTGTATGTCGCCTCGTCAATCTCCTCGTAAGGGGCCTGACGGTAACTACCACCATCCCAAGGTAAGAAGCTAATGCCGCTTATCTCATCAAAGTGTTTCCACACCCAAGCACCCACAGCAGGCCAGTCCTCTTCCTTAACGTAAACCGTCACAGAGGGCTTATGCTCACACCAGTGACGCTGGTAGGCCAACCACAAACGCAGGTGGGTAAAGCTATCTAAATCATCACGCAACACACAGCCCTCAGGTGCCTTCATAGGAAAGCTAAAAATCGTTGTGTCGTTAGGCTTCATTACATCCGCTTCACTGGGGATTCCTTTTTCTTGAAGAAACGTTGTAATTGGGTCTTTATTGTCATTACGCACACGTCTAATATAATACTGACTATGGCGAGCATGAATGCCACTGGCACTATCGACCAACTGGCTAACAGTACCGCTAGGCTTAACGCATGTGATAGAAGCAGACGCAGGGATACCAAGAACACTAGCAAACTCCTTATTAGTAGCCACAGACAAATCACGCATAGCCTCTAAGCGCCCCTCTAGACCTCCATCATCAACGTTGTTTAATAGTGGACAGTCTAAAATGCCTGTAATCGACACACCCAACAGGCGCTCCTCTTCGGTGTTCTTCTTCCAGACACTACGTAGGTAAGGGAAGTCGGTCATGGTAGACTGAAAGGTCCCTAGAATTGTCGCTAGTTCCACCTTACGTAACAAGCTGGCCTCTGTATCTGTATCTCGTGCAACCACCTCAGTCAAGTTACAGAACTGGTATGGACGCAGGATGATCTCAGAGCAGGGGTTAGTACCAAACTCATAGTTAGCGTCCCTACGGCCCAGCTTCTCTACAGTAGTCTTAGCAGCTGCCCTCGAAAAGATGCCACGCTCACCGCTGTGTGACTGGTACAAGGCCAACCATTCAGTCATAAACTCACCTACAGTAGGCTTCTCGTTGTAGCTTGCACTGTTGTTTGCCAGAGCACGTTGACCATCACGTTCCCACCAGCTACCAGTCTTCGCATGACGCATACGGTCATCAGTCAAGTCAGACAGACTGATCATAGCAGAACGGCGTACACCACCCACGACAACTACCTCACCGACCTTACACATGATGTCATGACACTCAAGGCTGTTCAGCTTGCGGCCTACGGCACCTTTGAACTTACCCACGACAAAGTTAAACAGATCAACCAAAGGCGCAGGGCCTGACGCACGTCCTCCAAAGGTCTTCAGTCGAGCACCAGCTGGGCGGACCTTGGACACATCCCAGGTGGCTATCTCACCTGAGTACAGCAAGGCAATCAGCTGACGCAGGCTCTTGGCCCAACCAGCTTTACTATCCCGTACTACAATATTAGTGTGGCTATTAAACAACAGTTGAGGGACCTCAGGCAGTTTGTTTATGTACTTGCTCTCGACACTGAAGCCTACACCAGTACCACACAGGAGGATGTACATGGCTTCATCAAAGGACTTAACGTCATCCACAGGCAGGTAGCTACAATTGTACCCTGCTGTGTTGTCTCGGTCCAAAGCCTCACCAGCGGTCATTACAGCCCTCATAGAAGGCATGACTTCACGGTTGAGGATGGCACTGTGCAACTCATCGTGTAGCTCTTGTGGCATGATATAACCCTGCTTGCTAGACAACTGTGTGTCCATAAACGTCATGTAGCGCTCAACTGTCTCAGGCCAATGCTCACGGCGTTGCTTACCATCTAGGAAACGGCTGTAGCGGCTCTTGGCAATAAATGTTTCGTATGTATTCATTCTTTTATCTTTTCTTTATCTTGTTTTCTTTTCCAGCGACCACACCAACTTACGAGGCGGTTGAACTGCTCATCATCTTCTGGGTCCATTTTGATTGTTCCTCTAGACCCTTCAAAGCTCCAGTTAAGACCTTTGTCTGAGTCGAGATAAGCTCCTGAATTGATAATTCCATACGCTTCTGCAAATCTGATGGCTGATTTTGATTTAAAGATAGCGAGTATAGTTTTTCCAATGATTTTGTCTGGAGTTCGCTGTATTGTTTTACTGCTGCTATAGTAGTCTCTCCAATCGTTTTCAACCCAACCATTGCCTCGTTTAGCCCAAAATTGTTTTCTACCGACATAATACTCTCCGTTTTCCAATTCAATTAAATAAATAAAACCTAGGAAATCATTAAGACGTTTAACGTAATTAGTGATTCCCGTTCCGTTCTTCCATCGTAGGTTAATCTTCTCCATCTTCTTTAAACTCCTCCTCAAAGAAGTCTGCCATCTCTTCAATCTGGTCTGTAAAAGCCTCTACCAGTTCCTTAGTAGTTACTTTAAGCAGGTCCACCAGAAGATCAGGATCGTATGTTTCTACGATTTTCTCTTTTAATTCTTCTAGTGTGAACATCAGTTTGCTAACTCCCCGTCTATGTCAAAATCATCTAACTCTACATCATCATCTACCTCAATATCATCTTCGTTAATTACTGTCCGATCAAGAGCAGCTGAAAACTCCTCTAGGTCTGCCTCTAAGTCATTAAGACTAAGCCCCCTTGGGTAGGCAGGTGTTATGCCTATAAGAGCTAAATCACCGTCCTCGTTATAGAGCGCTTCCCTGAAGGTTATATGACCATTGCTTCGTCTGTAGACTACCAGTTTGTTGAGTATAGTTCGTGTCATCGTGTAATCTCCGGTACTTTAGGTTCGTTCATTACTTTTACTAAATGCTTTGGTCCATTGTAATACAAGAAAGTTCTTAATTCGGGCCAGCAAGTTTTTTTGTATTGACAGTAGGAGCATTCCATAGAAAGCTTTTGATTTCCAGATTTCCCGTCCTCTATAGAATCGTAACACAAGTCTGGAGCAGTATCCGATTCCAGTACCTTTTTTAGATTTACAATTTTCTCTTCAATATCCTCCTTTAGTTTAGGGTGGTCAGTTTTTTCAAGATCATACTCTAGCCAAGTCAGGTGACCGTTCTGCTTATCCATTGCAAGCCAAGCAATCTTTGTGTCTCCTTCAGATTTTGCATAAGCCTTAAGCTGGTCAATGTATCCAAAGGAATCGTTGTCCACCAGTGAACCATCTTTGAACTTCTTAAAGCTATAAGAGCTTGTACTCTTAACGTCCATCAAAGTACCATCAATACGTCCATCCATATGTCCAATCACACCAGCAACCTCACAGCGTTTCTGTTCATCAGTCACCTTGTGCCCTGAAGCCTTCACAAGGAACAACAGCATCTCTTCAATGATGTGCCCATACATGAACTTCAGTAACGTACTAGGGGTCATCTTCTCAGACTCAGTGCCCTTCATAAGGTGCCACAGTTGTAGCGGTGTCTTACCAACATTAGAAAGTCTAATGGTCCTACGGTCTGGCTTCCAATCGCTCAGCTGCCTCCGCATGATCTTCTTCATAGATTCCCCAAACTCGTGGATTAGAAAGTCTATGTTGACATCTTTAGAGACCTTCTTGTTCTCAAGTAAGTCATAGATATCTTTGATTAATGTGTCTGTTCCCATGATTCTCCAATTTTAAAATCACCGTCCAATGGACATCTTAAGTTAAGCTTTACGCCTGCCGCTTTTATACACTCTACAGCAAGCCATCCGAAAGTCTTTGCTTGATCTTCTCGGACTTCTGCCTGTATCTCATCGTGAATATTACCAACGAATTTATACTGTATGTTATATAGTTTAGCATACTCTTCAAGAAGTGTCAACGCCTTTTTCATTACAATGGCCCCTGCAGACTGCAACAAAGTGTTTAAGGCTGCGTGGGGAGACCTGATCCATAGTTTCCTTCCGTCCAGCCCAGTGAGATAACCTCGGTTAGCAGCTGTTCCAACTCTGTCTCGTAGGTTTGCAAGAGCTGGTGTGTTTGTAAGAAATTGAGTCTTAAGTCTTCTACCATCTCTTGCTGATCCTCCGGTGATAGTACCAATTTTTGCGTCTCCGGCCCCATAAAGAAAAGCGTATATGAAAGTCTTAGCCTGATCTCTTGTAGCAAGCCCTGCAGCTGTTTGGTTTGCTGTGTGAATGTCTCCATGTAAAATTTCCTTTGTATATTCAACATCATCCATATAATGAGAGAGCATCCGTAATTCCAAGCCTGCGGCATCACAGCCAACGAGCTTGTAACCCTTAGGCACAACCCAACATGAACGACACTCTTTACCATAAGGGCTATAACCAGCAGGCACCTGTGCCATGTTAGGACTACTGTGCGTCATACGTCCTGTGACAGCACCAATAGAATTAACATAACCATGTACACGCCCATCGTCCGCTACGGCATCTACCCATGACTCCACCTGTGCAATGCGCTTCTGGACCAAGAGGTACTCGCCAATCAGCTGGGCCTCTGGTATATCCTTCACGCTGCTCAGTACCTTCTCATCTACAATCGGTTGACCGTGTTCAGTAAAATCCTGAGGTTTCCATCCGAACCATTGGAGATACTTACCGATCTGTTGTCTCGACCCTAGATTGAAGTCAGGGTAATCAATGCGACTAAAAGAACCGCTGACCAGATCATGACTATCCCCAAGAAACTTAAGGCCAACAATAGATAAAACACCATCTTTCTTGTACTTGGGAACGATCTCTTTGATAAAAACAGGTAACGGTTTGAAGGTATCCCGTACTCTAGTTTCAAGTTCAAGTTTTTTTTCATAAAGTGTACCTAATAAGTCAAACGCTTGTTTCTGATCCAACAACCAACCATTTTCGATCTGAGTCGCAATTACCGCCTGAACACTGTGCTCCATCTCGATACTCTCGTCACCGAAAGGGGCCAGCTTCCTTGTCAACCAGTTCAACACCATGTGTGTAACCTCTACGTCCTGCACACAATATGTGATCATCTCTTCTGTTAGCTCACTCCAGTCACTGTAGTCACCTTTGGGAAGCTTCAGTCTAACTCCCCATTCTCTGAGGCTGTGTCCACCTTCCAAAGAAGGGTTGTATAGTCTTGAGAGTACCAAAGTGTCTGTAACCCTTGTAGCGGTACTATCAAATCCCAAGAGCTTGTGGAGAACACGTAGATCGTAGGCAATAACATTGTGCCCGACAATGTGTGTAACATCGCCCATGAACTCCTTGAGCGAGTCATGTGTTGGGTTCCTCAAAATCGAAACTTCGTTGGTCACTACATCTTTGAGAACCACTACCCAAACCTTCTTCGGTTTCAGGCCGTCCGTCTCTATGTCCAATATCACTTTTCTCATTCTTCATCCTAATGTGCTCCAATCTATGACAGTTAGCGCAAAGAACCATACACTGGTTAGCTTCTTCTACTACTTCGGGCTTAGGTCCTGAGACACCACGCCAAGTCTTGTACTCTAGTGCCATCGTTTTTATAACCCCTATTGGATGATGGAAGTCGAGCACTGCTTGCGGGTATTTTTTCTTACATTCGGTGCATTTAAACTTTACTTTACCCCAAAGATACACACCTCTGTTTCTATTCCCAGTCTTGTCCCAAGCCCTTGTTTCAGAACTCATCTTCCCCTGTGGCTGCTTTCAACTCTGGCGAAACCCCTGCCTCTAAACGTCCTGTTCCCTGATTATAGTACAACCAACCTGCTGGTCCTGTCTGTCCAGTCCTACGACACTTCACGAGCTGCACAAAGGTGCTGTTCTTTGCATACTCGCCTTCTGCCATTTTGTCCCTGCTTAGGAGGATCGTATTGAAAGCAATCTGGTTGATACTACCTGACCCCTTAAGGTCATATTCGGACACGTTGTGAGGCTGTGAGGCACTCGGCTTACGCATATGAGAAACAATAACAACAGCCACATTTGTTTCCTTAGCCAGCTTCAATAAGCGGTCCATGAAATCATCAATCACATCGTTGCCGTTGTTAGCTACACCAGCCTGCAAAGGATCAATAACCAAAATACGGCAACCATTACCTTTGACCATGCTCCTTAACTTCAAGAATATTTCATCAGGGTCAGCTGCACCGTAGTGGTCATACAAGAAAATTCGACCATCAGTAATGATTTCAGTCTTGTACTTCTCAAGATCGTGGTCCTCCATGTTCTCCAATGAGAAGTTCATGTTGTTGTGAATTGTCAACAGGTTTTGAACTGCCTCACCTTTGTCAGCCTCTAGAAACGCACAACCCACGTTCAGGTCAGTGTTCTTCCAAAGGTGGTACACAATTTCATTAACCATAGTGGTCTTACCAACACTTGTCAACGCACCAAGCACAGTGATCTCGCCTGCAACAATACCACCATTCATCATCTGATTCAGCTGACCGAATGAGTCAGGAAACGGAATTATCTTTTCTTTACCACGGCGTAGAAAGTCATCCCATGCGTCAGCCAGTGTAATGACACCAGTGATGATGTAAGACTTAGCATTCCACCACTCCTGCATAAATGCTTTAACCTTACCATTCTTCAGGTAGTCGCTGGCATCTTTGAACTCCTCAAAGTTGATGATTTTCGCTTTGTTCGGCGATAGTATCTGCGCACATTCGTCTGCGGCAAGTCTACCCGGCTCATCCGAATCGAACGCAATAATAACGTTCTCAAAGCCCTCCAACCACTCCAGATTGCGTTGGAAGTCTTTCTTAGCACCCGCAGCACCTTTAGAGACGCTGACCACAGGCCAACGTGACCCCAGTAGCTCATACGCCGCAAGAGCGTCAAGCTCGCCTTCAACCACTGTGACATATTTACCCTCGTTATTAAATAATTGTTGACCAAATAGTGTGTTTCCCTTCATGTCACCACTCGTTGTGAAACGCTTATCACGAACGACACGGACCTTGAGGCCACACTGGGTACCCTTCTTGTCGTAGTACGGGTAGTACTGCTTCATAGCATCAGCTGTCCCCACCTTAAACTCAGTGGTCACACCATACTTCTTGGCGGTCTCCAGAGAGATCTTACGGTCTGTGATGCCTGATACGACACCTAGCTGTTCAAAATCTCTTGATATCTTCCAGCCATTTAATGATGTAGGAATATCCGTCACTTTATCCGTATGTTCCCCACTATCAGGAAAATAACTATTACACCCAAAACAATAGCCATGCCCATCATCATACCTCGCGAGATTATCTTTTGAGTCACACTTTGTGCATGGCCCGTGTTTTACAAAATTAGCTTCAGTTTTATGCTTTTGCATCATGTTGCCTTAAGTGGGGCCGAAGCCCCGTTGTCTTAAAATTCCTCAGAAGTCTCAGATTTCTCAGCAAACTCAATGACCTTGACCGCTGATAGATACGTAGACACACCATGTACTGGGTGAGGGGGCCCTTCTGCCCACTTTAGTCGCACCTTAGATCCATACTTAAGATCAGCAGAACTCATCTCTGTGCCCTCTGGGTCATATACAGGGACCTGATACTTGGTAGAGAACTTGCGTTGCGCCTTGCCTTGGTATTCCTTTAGCTTGATGCCCATGTTTTCTAGTTCTGTAGCTTCTGCCTCATCCATGGTTAAGGTTATTGAGAACTTGCCCGTATCCTGACCGTTATATTTGTCAGTTTCGAGTAAATTAACGAAAGCGGCTATGCCGTTAGTGTAGTTTGCCATGATTACCTCCTGTAAGATCGTGGACTTGGTTGAAAAAGAAAGAGTGTATCACGAGTCGGGAACATTTATCAAGACATCTTCTTCAAGCTCTTGATAGACCTCCCCCTTAAGGGAATTCTTAAGTTTACTTCTTTTATACTCTTTCTTAGGGGAACCTATAGGTTTCTTACTGTAGAGTAAACCTATGTATTTCTTTAGGTAGTTTGTTTCTTTAGGTTTATTATTCATAATGATCATACCTTTAGCTATCTTAAGTATCTAGTATATCATGGCTTTTCCTCCTTGTCAACACCTTCATCTTCTTCTCCTTTAAAAATATCAAAAACATCCTTAAGACAGTCAGCACACATGTCTGTGTAGTCGCCTCGACCATCTTTGAAGGTTGCTTCTCTGTCGCTCAATGCTTTGTTACAAGCAGTACATCTCATAGATACCCCTAGGAGGCCTCAGAACGGCCTCTGTTGCGTTTAAAAACGGTTACCTATACATAGGTAGCCACTAGGCCTAAAAAGGCTTCATTTTCGATATCTGTAGAACACATGAAACCCTATGGTCTTGATCCTGACCAGCCTCTTACGCCAGCCGGGTCTCACCGCCAATGTATGGTAGTGCGTTGCGCCCCTTGTGTTATCCTTCAGTTTACCTGCTATTGCTCTTGACACTACATTTTGAACGTGTTGTGTATATGCAACGTTTAGGGGGTGTCTAGCTTGTTGTTTGTTGGCCCAGCTAAATTGTTTGTACTGATATACCACCTTACAGATTGTGTTGGGCCATCTCTTACTCTTCACCCTGTTCAACACCACGTTAGCTACAGCCCTTATGCCTGCCAGTGATTCACCCCTTGCCTCATAGTGCAGGTTGTCTGCCAAACACTTCGCCTGTTCAGCATAGGGTTGTGCCTCTACTGCTAGTGGTAACACCAACAGCAGGGACAACAACACCTTAGACACCATCTACAGGCTTTAAGTGTCTAGCCTCCTCAATACCTGCCTTGATTGCTGTGATGATACCTAGTCTTAACAGTGCCTCTAACGCCTCCGGTGGAAAGTTGCATTGGTAGTCTGAACTACCGTCTTCATTGTCTCTGATAAGGGTCACTGAACAGTCACCCGTAGTTGATTCATCCTTCTCGTTCATGTCTCTTCTCCAAAATACTCTAGCACAACTTCTAGTGCCTCCCTCAGTGTGTCTATTTGAGCTTTGTCCTCCTCAGGGTCTAGGGAAAAAACCGATATAAACCCATGCTCTTCTTCTTTATAACTTTTTAAGTACTCTTCCATGTAACTATGAATTTTTTTTAACTCATAAGTTATAAGTACATCTTTAAAATCATCGGAAATTATGTCATTAATGTCTATTTTCATTGGTTTTTCTCCTTTATCTTGGCTTCAGCTGCCCTGATAAGCTGATAAATGCTCTTGTCTTCATAGTAACCATGAAGGCTGTGTATGTCTTCATCAGACAGTCCTACCCACTTACGTTGTATTAAAGCAATGTTCTTTTCTAAGGTGGCTATGTCCTGCGCTGTCTCCTTCTTACCATACGCTGTAGCCACTGCTGCAAACTCTTCTTCAGTCATAACAATCTATCCATTTCATAATCTAAGAAGTCTTCTTGCTCATAGGCCGCCATCTGCGCAAAGGTGCCAAAATGCACCTCCCCACAGCACTGAAATGTTGTTTTTTCACCACCACAGTAGTGACAGTACTCGGTGGAGTCCTCCATTAGTTCCTTAAAAAGCTCATCCCTAGTCATTACAAGTCCTCTAATTCGTTAACAACCAACTGAGCGTAGCCTGCTATATCTCGCCAAGAGTCTACATAGTACGGGTCACCGTTGCAAATACGAGACACTTTGTTGCATATCATCTCCAGAGACTCTTGCTGATGGGGTTCCATCTGTTCCCAGCTTGGGGACACCTGTAGTGCCTCCTTAAGAGCCTGTGACAACATAGCCACTGAACGGTACTCCCCGTAGCGGTTGCCTCGTTCAGCGAGTACCTCGTCAATGTCCATACCTGTGTTGTCCATCTCTTCTGTTACTTGGTTTTTAACTTGGCCCATATAATAATTCTCCATTTGTTTATCGTACTTGTCTACTGCTTCACGTTCTGCCTCTTGCTTGGTGAGACCTATGCCTATCTGTCCTTCATAATGACAGTACCAGCCATTGGGTCCTATGAACGGTTCAAATATTTTCTGCATCGTCCTCTTCCTTCCACTTTTGTGCTGTTTCACATATTCCAAACCCAGTGTCCAGTACCATACAACCCCTGAACTTCTGGGACACTGAACCTTCCCCGTAGGGATAGTCCTCCTCTTCTACGTACTTATGTTCGCAGTCATTACATGGCCCCCCATCATCGTACACTAGGTTAACAAATTTGTAGTCATTCATGAGGTTGTCCGAATATTGAAGGTGACACCAATTGTAACACGGTAAGGCATTGGTTTGCAAGGTCCCTATGCTCCTTCTGGGTCTCAGGGCCTGTACGTACATCAACGAAGTGTAGCCATGATCTGACAGTACCTGCCATGTACATGCGGGACTGTGTGAGTCCCTCAGGTAGTAGCTTACGGGCTACTTCCTTGGCTATCCCTTTGTCCAGTGCTTGCTCGTACAGGTATTTGACCTCGCCTGTCACTCGAACCTGTGCACACTTCCACCATTGGTCTAGATACTCATCCTCGGTTTCTACGCTTGCCTGCCTGTTCTTTGTGTCCTGTAGGCGTGGTGCTGTAGGTTCCTCAAACCCTAGGTTCTCGGCGTACCGTTGGCTGAACTCTTGGAAACTAAAGGAGCGGTGTCTGAGCACCTGCCGTGCTATGTCCCTCGTTGTGTTGATCTCTATGCACACTGAGGCCATCTCAAAGGGTGACCAATGCTTATGGTCCCTCAGGTACTTTAGAAGCTTAGGGGCCGTTTGTATGTTATCCTGATTGTTTGGGTTAGACACACGTGCACAATAGGCTATTACACCCTCTGCATCAGGCGTGGCCCAGACTAGTCTAGCGTCACTCATTGAGCAGTCCCTCTCCTATTACGGCCTCGTACCTCATGGGCGATAAGAACACCATCAATGCGTGGTGGTCTATCTCGTCGAACAACTCTAGCAGTGCTGAGGTGTCTCCATCTTTTAAGTCTTGCTGTATTTGATCTAGAACAATGTCCAGTAGTGCCTCTTTATGCATTGTTTTTGCTCCTTAAAGCCAAAGTAAAAATAACAGGCACACCGCTATGATGTACCCCCAAAATATGGTTACAGGGTTGATCATGGTTTATTCTACCTTTGTGATTAGTCCGTCCTTCAGCACAACACGTGCGAAGAACTCCCGGCCCATGTTGGTGATGTGAGGGCGATTAGCCCCTGTCAGGACACCATCAGGATTGTACTCAGCACCAAAAATACTGGTTTCTATGTACTCTAAAGGTTTCCCAATGTTTTCCTTTAGTACTTTTTTACTGGGATATGTGAAAATCAACATTTTTATTTTCCTTTATTACGTTTACGGGTTTGGCGTGTTTCTAGGTGATCCAATATGAGGGCACCCAGTGAGAAAATTATAGACACTATTGCTAAGGTTAGCAAGATCTCCATAAATAGTTCGAGAGTCATTGTTCGGTCTCCTTCTTTAGTTTGCACCTTACGATTCTGAAAATGCTTGTGGGTAGTGATACCCCATGGGCCATAAAAGAATTGTCTAGGTGCCGTTCTAAGCCATTTGTGGCGGTCTCTAGTGAGGGGTAGTTCTCAGGGTGCAGGCGATGCCAGCCAGCACTCGTACGGGTTGATATGTAGTAGGTGCGTGGTGCTTCGTTCAAGGTGCCAGTGCCTCCTTCAGTGTCTCCACGTCAGCAGTGACCTGCTCTAGGACCTTCTCACGTGAACCTTTGTAGCCCATGGCCTTTAGTTGTGCATAGCACGTGCGCCCTCTACTCATGCGAAGGCCTCTAATTTCCATGCGCAGGCCCGTCCTAAGGGTAGCCAGTCTATAGGCTTCGATTTGCTCGGTGGTGTCTAATGTAGTCATAATGGTTCTCTTTAGTGCATTGGGTAAACAATGACTTGCACGGCCTTATCAGCACACGCGGTACAGTCACCACATTTTGCGTTGCCTGCTACTGCGGGGCACACCTTGGCGTTTATGCCTTGAGACTTAAGCTCACGCATGAAGGTGATGGCTTGGGCACTGTGAGCACGTTTGTTCTTCCCACGGGCCAGCTTGTCACCCTTCACAGCACATGAGGCCACATGGCCAGCTTCAAGCACTGAGGCCAATTGGTGCACGTTGGTAGCTACTGAGACCCTAGGTGTGAAACCAGCGACCTTTAACATATCGGCCTTCGCTATGGTCTCAGTTGGAAAATGTACCTTGGTATGGTCCAACGATGCCCCAAGGGTTCTAAAGTGTCCGAAGTCCTGCAGTGTTAACTCATGAGGCGCAGGAATAGAACCGAAGGCGGCAAAGCGTACCCATGGTGCCGCATGGAGCTTTGCCAGTGCCTTAGGTGTCACCAGTGCTTCAAGGTAGTCGCTAATGCTCTCTTGTTTACGTTCTAGATTGATCGTTATGCTTGGCTTCATGGCCTCGGTGGTGATGGCATAGCATCCCTTGGCCTTCAGGGGGCACGAATCATCACAGTGTTTACCGCCACTGGTGGTGAAATTGACTGTAGCACTGCCTGCTATGCCTTTGCCATATGAGCCGATAAGGGTGCCGAATTGTTTAGTGATCATGATGATGGTCCTTAGCTCAATATTCGTAATGCTTTTCACGGGCTTCGTGGTCCCAGTGCTTCTGTAGTTCTACCCCTAGGTCAGAAGGGTCTACCCGTAGTTCCTCAGCCACTGTTTTAAGGGCCACTGTGTAGCAGTCGGCTTCCACTAACCAACCAGTGTTTGCCACTAGTTGGGTTTCTTCGAGGACCCAGTCAGCGACCTGTGCTGTGTCAAGGTTTCTAGTGTAGATCATGATGGTGGTCTCCATTGGTGGTTTGTATGACAATACCTAAGCACAACCCATGCCAACCCTTAAAGGTAG
>TARA_R110000851_G_scaffold5398_1_pt1 | contig 12798 bp, 12 predicted proteins | sample TARA_R110000851 | Tara Oceans TARA_R110000851 (sample SAMEA4397627) | marine metagenome | biome: Polar Biome; feature: [DCM] deep chlorophyll maximum layer (ENVO:01000326); material: water (ENVO:00002006), including particulate matter (ENVO:01000060) such as... | depth 17 m | reverse complement strand
GCCACCTGAGCTTGATGGTGTCGATTTGCGTGTCGAGTATACGTCCATCTTGGCCCAGGCTCAGAAGATGGTCGCGACGAGTGCGATCGAACGCTGGGTTGGATTTATTGGCAACATGGCCGCGATCGGTAAAGAGGATGTGCTCGATAAAGTTAACTCCGATGAGATCGCTGATATCATGGCTAAAGACCTGGGCGTTCCTAACGCCGCGGTACTCACGGATGACGAGGTGGCCGGCACGCGCCAAGCACGCGCCGAACAGATGGCCCAGCAACAACAGGCTGAGCAAAGCGCTCAAATGGCAGCCAGTGCCAAGACGTTGAGTGAAACCGAAACAACCGGCAATAGTGTCTTGGCTGATATCATAGGGGCAAACGCATAATGTCTGATGTAAATATAGCGAAGATGACCGGCAAGCAATTACAGGATCAACGTCTAGCTGATATGCGTGATATCATGGCGACCGAACAGGGTCGAAGAGTGGTATGGGAATTAATGGATAAGTGTGGTTTAATGTCACGTAATCCGGCCCTTGACCCTGCTCTCATGAACCGAAATGAGGGAAAGCGGGATCTGGGAGTTGATTTACATGAATGGGTGATGGAAGCTGCGCCCGGTTCATTTTTAACTATGCTTCAAACCCGCGCACAAGAGATGGAGAAATAAATAATGTTTAAAGATTTAATGAATGGCGTTAGTCATATTTGCATGTCACCTGAAGATGGTGGCAACGCTGGTGGTTCTGGTGGTGGTGGAGAAGCCTCTGCCGACACTGGTGGTGCTGATGACGCTGGTGGTGATGCCGCCGGTGACGCCACAAATGATTCCGAGTCAGACGGATCTGAAGCCAAAGACACAGGTGGAAGTGATGACAAGGATACGAAGGCCGACAACGACAAAACCAAGGAAGATTCGGACGGGGACGCTGAAAAAAGCAAATCCGACGATGATGATGGTGATGAAGGTGAAGGCACAACCGAGCCCCTAACTGCGGATGATTTTGAGTTTGCGGAAGGCGTGGAAGTTGACGAAGGGATGATGAATGAGTTTTTGGATATTGCGAACAATAGTGAGCTTTCCGCCAAAGAACAGAATCAGGCCCTTGTCGGTTTGTACGCACAGAAACAAAAAGATGCGTTGGATGCTCAATACCAATCATGGGATGATACCCGGAATGCCTGGAAGACTGAAGCGAAAGCGGATAAGGAAATTGGCGGGGCTGCGTTCGATGAGAACATGGCACACGCTCAAAAAGCTTTGTCCAAATTCGGCTCTAAAGAACTGAAAGAGTTCGGCGAGCAGTACGGTTGGGCAGACCATCCTGAGTATCTACGCATGATGGTGCGTGTCGGAAAGACCCTGTCTGAAGATAACTCCTCTGGTAATAAAGGAGCGGGTGACACTCAGACGCCCATCGAAAGTCGCTGGTATGGTACTGGCGACAAAAAGTAACCAATATAAGGAGATAGCTCATGGCTACTATTGGTAATACGTTTCTTGGTTTAGCTGATATTTACAAAGGCTCGACTAAGAATGGTGAAGTTGCGGACATTATTAACATGCTGCGCCAAACCAACACGATCATGGAAGATGCTATTGCACGCGAGTGTAATGAAGGCAAATCCCATAAACACACAATTATGTCAGGCCTACCGTCTGTCGTGTGGGGAATGCTTTATAAGGGTATTCCTAACAGCAAAGCTCAACGTACTCAGGTAACTGATACGACTGGTTTTGTTGAAGGTCGTTCTACTGTCGACGCTCGCTTGGCTGAAGTTGAGCCAAACCTCGAAGCATTCCGTTTGCAAGAAGCCCAAGGCTTTTTGGAAGCAATGTCTCAAGAAGCTTGTCGCGCAATCTTTTACGAGAGTGCAGACACTAACCCTGAGAAAATCACCGGGCTTGCTCCACGATTTTCTGAGCTTGGTGGCGAGAATGGTTCTCAGATCATTGACGCCGGTGGTACTGGCACAGACAATACTTCTGTGTGGTTCGTCACATGGGGTACTGACTCTGTTCAACTTCTTTATCCTAAAGGCTCTAGTGCTGGTATCACTCGCGAGGACCACGGTAAGCAACGTGTTCTGGACAGTGAAAACAATGCTTATTACGCTCTTGAGGAAACATTCCGCTGGCACCTTGGTGTTGCGGTTCGTGACTGGAGAAAAGTTGTACGCGTTGCAAACATCGATGTTTCAGCTATGCAATCCAACCCTAACGATATTGATGGATCTGGTAATGGTATTTACCACTTTATGCGCAAAGCGTACTATCAGTGTCACGGCATGCGTTCATTAGATAATGGCGCGAATGGTGTTGGTTCTGGTATGGATGGAAACTTCGGTATGGGCCGCACTACGGTCTATATGAACAAAGATGTTCTTGAAGCCATGGACGCATCCAGCGTCAATAGTGGTTCCACTGATAACTTTGTTCGTTTGACTCCTCGTGAGATCGAAGGCAAAGAAGTTCTGACGTATCGTGGCTTGCCACTTCGCCAGGTTGATCAACTTGTTAACTCTGAGGCTCGTGTAGTTTAATCTGCACGGCTTCGGCCTAACAAAACATTAGAAAGAAGGAAATAGAAAATGTCTATTTTATCTGTAGAAGAATTATATTCCAATCAGCAAGTCGTCACGGCGGATGCTGCATCTACGAATGTAATTGACCATGGCCTCCCTGGCACATGGATCCACGCATCGACCCCGATCGTGGATGAAAAGGGTACGTCGAATATTTGCCTTGGTGTTGTTGTCACAGAAGACTTCGACGCTTTGACAAGCATTAACGTGTCCTTCCAAACTGATAGCACGGCGGGCTTCGGCTCACCGACTACAGTTTACACCGAAAACATCCTATTGGCTGATCTTGTGGCCGGTAAGAAGTTGGCGGTTCGCACTATCCCATATGGTACTTTGGAGCAGTTTACCCGCTTCAATTACGATGTGGTTGGAACTAATCCTACTGTGGGTAAAATCACAGCCGGTATTATCCAATTGGAAAGCGCGTTCGGTAGTCGCTAAGTAAATTGAGTGGGGCGCCATTGGTGGCGTCCCCTCTCTCATAATCACGCACAGTGCCAATTTTAAAAATAGGGAAAATTATTATGCTAGTTATTGCTAAAGTACGAGGAGAATATCCATTAGGTGTCTGGAGAAACCCAGGCGAGACATTCAAGTTCGAGGGCAAAAAGCCTGGAGCATGGATGGATGTTGCTGAAAAGCCCGGAACGGATGATGCTGAAGCTAAGGCTGAAGCGGCCGCGAAAGCGATCGGTGACGCCAAGGAGTCCAAGGCTCTTGCCAAAGAAGACGCTGACGCCGTGGCGCTTGCCAAGGAAACTGCCGACCAACTGGCCGCTGATGACGCACCAAAGTTTAAGGCTATCCATCGTGGAGCCGGCAAATGGGACGTCTTCAATGAAGATCTGGATGTCGTCGAAGGTGGCGACAATCTAAATAAAGCTGACGCCGCTGAGTTGGTCAAGAAGCTTCTTAAATAAGAAAACACGGCGGGGCTTCGGTCCCGCCAACTCTTAGGGGATAAAAATGTCATCAATAAGTAAAGCTCTGATATGCAATCTGGCCCTGGCTCACATCAACCAGACCGAGACACAAATCTCTAAGCTGGATACTGACACAGGTACGATCGCCATCCAATGCCGCATTCATTACGACGTGGCGCGTGAGTTTGTGCTTGCTGATCACCACTGGAACTTCGCCACAAAGCGCGTCCTATTGGCCGACATAGGAACCCCACCCAATAGTTGGGCTTACCGATATGATTATCCTTCGGACTGCCTGAAGATGCGCGAGATCGAGCGCGCCACCCGTCAAGATTTGCCCATCCCGTATGCGGTAGAGGACGACGGATCGGAGACCGGATTGTGTATTATCACGGATCGCGACGAGGCGACCGGTGTTTACACGTACAATGTGAAAAATGTTTCTTTATTCTCCGCTAGTTTTGTGGCGGCATTCGGCTGGTATTTGGCGAGTGAGCTCGCGCCGGCACTCACTGGTGATATGAAGAAACAGGAATCAACATTGACTGTTTATCGTAATTACATGAAGGCGGCGCAATCAACCGACAGTGATGAGGGATCAAGCGATGTCGAGCTTGATAGTCCTTGGGAGCGTGCCAGAATTGGCGGAAGCGGAGAAGATTAATGCCATCACCGATACCAACTATATCATTCGGCGGCGGGGAGCTTTCACCCGCTGTTTATTCGCGCATAGATTTGCAGAAATTTGGTAGCGGCGCGAAGCGATTAAGAGATTATTTCGTCCATGCTGAGGGTGGGATATCCAACCGCCAGGGCATTGATTATATCAGGGAGACTAAAGATAGCTCCGATATTTCTCGTGTCATAACCTTTGAATACAATGAGGACCAATCATACGCCCTAGAGTTTGGTAACGAGTACATGCGCGTATATCGAAATGGTGGTGTCGTTGTGGAAGCTGGGTTTTCGATCAGCGCAGCAACACAGGCGAACCCTGTTGTGGTGACAACGGATGCCCATAGCTACGCGGATGGCCAAGAGGTCTTTATCTCTGGTGTCGCCGGTATGACTGAGCTTAACGGCCGGTTTTTGACGATCGCCAATGTAACGGCCACCACATTTGAGCTTGTGGGTGTTGATGGAACATCCTACGGCGCATATATATCTGGTGGGTCGTCTGAGCGCGTATTCACATTGGCTATGCCGTACCTATCTGGTGAGCTGGAAACTTTAAAGTTCAGGCAATCAAACGATATAATGTATCTATCGCACCGCAATCACGCGCCGAGAAAGATATCCCGAACCGACCATGACGCATGGATTATCGAAGAAATAGCATTCCAGCCAGTTCAGGTCGCCCCCACCGCCGTCACTGTGACGCCACAAGGGTCCGCTGGGTCCACGACATACGATTACTACGTCACGGCCATAGCTGAGGAAACCGGCGAGGAGAGCATTGTCGCCGCCGGCAGCACGTCGACTGGTAACGCAACAGCATCAAGCACCAACTTCAATCAGGTTACATTCACAGGCGCCACCAACGCGGAAAGCTATGACGTCTATCGGTCTGATAATGGGCTGTATGGTTTCATCGGATCAACCGAAACGACGACGTTCGATGACAAGAATATAGACCCAGATTTCGAAGACACAGCCCCCAAACTGCGCCAACCGTTTCTTGGGGTGGGAAACTACCCTGGAGCCGTTGGGCTGCATGAGCAACGCTCTGTGTGGGGAAATACGGACACGAAACCATTAAACACATTTTTATCTCAAACATCGCAGTTCGAAAACATGAATGTGTCCAGCCCAACCAAGTCCACGGATGCAATAACATTGCGCATGGTTACGGGTAAAGGGAACGAGATCCGTCACTTCAGATCATTCCGTGAGCTATTGTTTGTCTTCACGTCCGGCGCCGTGTGGACGCTGGGCCCAGGCGGGAACGCTGATGGTATCACTCCATCGTCCAAACAGCTCAAGGTCCAGGAATACCTCAGCTCCACCGATGTCCCCCCGATGACGATTAAAACATCAATGCTCATGGTGGCCGGTAAGGCCAACAAGGGTTTTGAGATCCACTCTATCGGCGAAGATATTAACAGTGGTGTTGCGGGAAACTATGTGGGCTCTGACCTCACTGTGTTGTCCAGGCATTTGTTCGAGGGATTTACCATCAAGGAGTGGGCTTACATTGAGCGCCCTTATCGCCTGATATTGTGCGTGCGCGATGACGGCAAGATCATATGTATGACATACCTGAACGAGCACCAAATTTATGCGTTCTCTTTGTGGGAAACTGACGGCGAGTTCGAGAGTGTCACGGCTGTTCCTGAGGGGCAGGAGGACACCGCTTATTTTGTAATAAAGCGCACCATTGACGGAAACGTGGTGAGGAATGTGGAAAAACTCCATACTCGTAAATTCACCGATATCAAAGACGCGTTCTTTGTGGATAGCGGGCTTTCGTTTGACGGCACGGATGCCCAGGCTATATCCAGTGCGACCCAATCGAACCCTGTTGTTCTCGGCTTGGTGGGGCATTCCTTGTCTGATGGGGATAAGATTGTAATCAAAGATGTCGCTGGTATGACCGAGATTAATAATCGGGAGTATACGGTCGGCAATTCTGCGGCGAACACTATTGAGCTTGTTGGTGTTGATGGTTCAGCTTTCTCGGCGTACGTTGCCGGCGGAACGGCCCAAAAGTTATACACGACGATATCGGGGTTGGGCCACCTGGAGGGCAAGGAGGTTATCGCCCTCGCTGACGGCAATCTTACCGAGGGGTTGGTTGTGTCCGGCGGATCCGTGATTCTCAATGATAATTTTGTCAAGGCGAATGTGGGCCTGTCCTATCGCCCTCTTATTGAGAGTATGCCTATAAACGGGGCCCCTGGGACCATAACAAAGCGCAAGATAGTTAAGGCTATTGTGATGCGGGTTCTGTCGACGCGTGGTATATTTGCCGGGACGAAGGAGGACAACCTTCAAGAGTACCCGACGAGATCAGAGGAATTATGGGGCGACCCTGCGAAAGCTATATCGACAATAGTGCGTATCCCCGTGCCAGATGATTGGCGACGGGATTCAAGCGTGATAGTCCGGGCTAATCCCGGCCTGCCGCAAACCATACTATCATTAGTGGCGGATACAGATGTCGGCGGCGGTTAAATACAGCATAAGAAACGCGACCAAAGAGGACGCGGAATACCTATCCACCAGGCTAAAGCCTATGGACTTGAGGGAGATTGACGCCGTCACCGGCCGCCCGTCTCTGGCCGTTTTGATGTCTGGTGTCATGGGGTCTGAGGACTGTAAGGTTGGCGCTGTTGATGATGTCCCGTTTTGTATTTATGGTGTAAGAAAGATGTCGCACTTATCGGACACGGGTATCGTCTGGATGCTATCCACCGAAGAGATAGACCGGCACGCTATGAAGTTCGGACGAGAATGCGGGGCTGAGGTTAAGAAGATGATGGGCAATTTAAGGATGATTGAAAATTATTGTCATGTGGAAAATAGAAAAACTATAGTATGGTTAAAGTGGCTAGGCTTTAAATTTGATAAGCCTGCGCCGTATGGGAGAAGACAAGAGATGTTTCGTAGATTTTATATGGAGGCCAAGTAATGTGTGAACCAACCACAATTATCGTAGGCTCTATTACTTTAGGGCAGATCGCAACCGCGGCGTCTATCGCTGGTATGGCGATGTCCGCGTACGGCGCATATCAAGGGTCGGAAGCTAAAAAAGACACGGCTAATTACCAAGCTGGTGTCGCACGAAACAATAAAATTATTTCAGACCGGAACGCTGCCGCCATCACAAAGCAGGGTGTGGAAGAGTCGAACAGATACCGCGCCAAAGTCCGACAAATGGAGGCTAACCAGATGGTTGGTCTCGTCGGCCAGGGTGTCGATCTTACTGAAGGATCAAGTATCGATTTACTTGCTGATACCGCTGGGTTGGGAGAGTTTGATGCCCAGGTCATTGAGTCAAACGCAAACCGTGAGGCATACAATGCCAAGGTCCAGGGTATGAATTATGAATCCCAGGCTGGGTTGTATAAGGCGAAAGCCAATGCGCAAAGCCCGGCGTTCGCCGCGGGAACATCTTTGCTATCAAGCGCAGGCCAAGTGTCGGACAGATGGAAATCAACAGCGAAGGCGAAAAAATAAAATGCCAAAAGTACCAACAGCAACGGAAATGGGTCTAGGCCAGCAACGGCAAACCGGGGCCGGATCCGCGCCAAAACAAAACTTCAGCACCAGTGGCGATATGTTCGGCTCTGTCCAGGCGGGCCGGGCTTCTCAGGTTGGGACGCAATTAACTGAATTTGCGCAGAAACAAGTCCGCGCTGAAGATGAGCGCGCGTCGATGGAGATTGAGCAGCAAATCAGGGATTGGGGGTTCGAGGCAACTCAGGGCGAAGGTGGTGTATACACCAGGCGCGGAGGCGGGGCCATCGGCTCCACCAAATCCGTCCAGGAAAATTACGCTAAATTCTCAAGCGACCTCCTAAAGGGGCGCGTTGTTTCATCAGCCGCTCGCCAGAAGATTGAGGCCTATATTGGTCAAAAGGGCTCCGCTATGGAGAAGGAGGTCGGCCGCTACGAGATGGCCCAGAAGCGGGTTTATGACGATGGCCTCCGCGAGGCGCGCATTAAGGGCTCAATCGAGGACGCCGCCACATATTACAATGACCCGCAAAAGCTCGCGGAATCAGAATCCAGAATACGCAGCACGATGCAACGTAGCGCTGACGCCAACGGATGGTCGCCAGAAGAGACTGCCCAGCAAATAGAATCCGAAGTGAGCTCGATGCACAAAAATGTTATCGACCGCATGTTGGTACAAAACATGGGCGGCGATGCCTCCAGCTATTTGGAGCGCAACCGGAAAGAGATTGACGGAAGAGATATTATCGCGGTCGAGCGAGCGGTGGGCGCGGGTGTTGTGTCTCAGAACGCGCAGACCGGCGTTGACACTATTATGAATCTTGATATGACCGAGAAGGATGCCTTATCAAGGGTTCGCTCTGAATATACGGGCAAAGAACGTGACGAGATCGTGAAGCGTGTCAAGGTTAGGTACGGCGAGAGCGCCAGCCTTAGCGTGGCTCAAACCAAAAAAGACCAGAAAGCAGGATGGGATAAGATATCCAAGGGTGGGACGCCTGATGATTTGAGCCCGGCAGAGTTGGCCGCCGCTGGTCGCCAGGTTGAAAGTATGTGGACTATGGCCAAAAACAGCAAGTCTCGCGGCAAGGGTTTCGCCTTAACTTCTGATACTGGTGTTGTTCAAGATTGGATGGGAAAATCTGATGCTGAAATCGCCGATGAAGACCTGACTTCGTTGCAGGCGAACACTACCGAGGCCGATTGGAATAAGGTTATGGCCCGCCAAAAATCTGCCCAACGTGCGATCAAGGAGATGAAGGACAACCCAGGGCAGGCCGCTGATGTTGAGCGGTTGCTTAAGGAATTTGCTCCTAAGGTTTGGGATGTCGGCGCCAAAGCCGCAAGCCCAGTGCGCCGAGCCGAGGCACAGCGCGCAAGGGATAATATGAACGACTTTATTGCGGGCACCATCAACAAAACAAATAAGAAGCCAACCGACGCCGATATGCGTAAAGAAGCCGCGCGCCTAATGATTGACGCTAAAATCAATGGGTTCCTTTGGACTGGTGACGAAACAGTTATCAGCGAGCAGGGCGATACGCCTCTCACAGATATCATCCTGGACAAAGAGGATTTAATCAGCGCGAGTGGTGTCCCTGCTGGCAGCATTAACGCGGTCCAGGAATTTATCAGAAATAACGGCAAGCCGGTGACGATCAACAATATGATTAAAGTTTGGGAGTCTCGCAAATAATGGAAGATCTACAGTTCGACCCAGCGGCCCTGAGTGGCCCTACAGAAGACGTAAGCGATGATGGTATCGAAACCAGCAACACCTTCAGCCCTGATGTTTTCAAGCCTGATATTGCGGCCCCGCTCGAAGACGCTATGTATTACAATCCTGATGACCATGCTAAAAATTTGGACCTATCGAGAAAGTCTGGGTTGCCCGCCGCGGCAATCGCTCAAGACCAAAAGACCGTAGAGAACCAAGTCAAAAGACGAGAGATAAAAAACACACTAGATAAGCATGAGTTCACGGCCACATGGATGTCTGAGGGCGATAATGCTCGTTTGGCGCATGATGATGTGGAGAACCTTGGCGCGGTCGAAAACATGGTCCGCGGTATTGGTGAGCGTATCGGTGATGTAGCCGGCGGCGCGATGACCGCGCTGAACACATTGGCGCGCGATAGTGAGAAAGCTATCCCCTTGGGCGGGTTTAAATTTAAGGAGGACGGGTTCGGTATAGAATACCTTTCAGGAAAAGCGTGGCAAGAAAGAATAGACCGCGGCGAAAAACCCGGCAGTGAAGCGCTGGAAGATTTCGTTAAGGACTTGGATTTCGGCCACCAGGAGGACCGTTTGGCCTCTTGGGAGTCCGTCAAGTCTGAGCCACTCAAGAACGTATTGCCGTTTATTTTCGAGCAGGGGCTTTTGTCAACGCCTGATATGGCGCTGGCAATGATCAACCTGCCCCTCTCAGTGGTGTCTATGACTGGTCGCATATCAGAAGAGCGCGCAGGGAACGAGGGCCGTCAGGAGCCGACTATGGAGGATCTGGTTAAGGTTTTGCCTGCGGCGGCGGCGAGTGCGTTCCTTGATCGATTGGGCGGTCGCAGTATATTGGGTATCGACGACGCGGTGAAGTCCGTGGGCGTCAAGCCTTTGGCTAAGGCGATCGGCGCTGGTGTCGCGAAAGAGGGGGTGACTGAGTTTACTCAGGGGTCCCTTGAGAATGTTGGTGCGACGTTGGGCACTGAGCGTGGGTTTAGAATAACCGAGATGCTTGAGCAGGGCTTCCAAGAAGGGTTGGTCGGATCTGGTTTTGGTGGGAGCATACGGGCCGTGACTGCATCCGCTGAGATGGCTAATATGGCCATCAAAGACTCCGATATCTTTAATAAAATGAACAAGCAGGAGGCCGCCCTAAGAGAGCGCTCACCTGAGAAATACGCTGAATTTCAGGGTAAGCTTTTGCGTGAGAACGGTGTTGAGCAAGTATCCATATCTGGCGAAGGCTGGAGAGAATACAATCAAGAGATGCGCGACAACTCCTGGATTGACACCTTGGGTATTGCTGAGAGCGGGAGGCTTGAGATGTTCGAGGCTATGGACGGCGATGTCGAGCTTACCCCTGAGCAATATTCCCTTATCCCGCCAAAAATAGCGCAACAGCTCCAAAAGCACATCCGAATTAATGACGGCATGACCGAAGCTGAGGCTGACGCTTTCCAAGAAGGCGGGATGATCGAGGAGTTTGAAAAAATGTCTGAAGCCTTGGGATCGGCGAACCCCGATACTGAGCAGGATATCGACCTCATCCAGCAAAAAATTGAGGACCAATTACAGGCCGCCGGCGAAAGCCCGGAGACCTCCTCTCATTACGGGGTATTGATGGCCCAAAGGTATGCGGCGCGCGCGGAGAGATCCGGTGAGGGTGCGCTTGAGCTTTACATGAAGGACAACTTGAGCATCACCCAGGGCGAGGAGATGAATAGGGTTGTGGATGATTTGTCGATTAATCTTGATATAGCCAGATCAAACAAAACCAAAGAAGATTACTTTAATTTCGACAAGCAGCCTATCGTCAAGCAAATTATATCCAGTGTCGGCGGTATCGACCCGGACGGCCCACTTGCCGCCGAGCTGAGGGCTAGGGATATAACCAAGAGAATGGTCCCAGGCCTGTATAAAGAGGGCGGGGTCACGGATGGTGATACGTTTGTAAGGGGGGAGTTTTCATTTTTCTCAGACCAGGTTCGAGAAGAGGACCAGAACGGCTACATCGGAACCGCGGAACTTATAGACGCCATCGAGCGTGAGGCCAATGGCGAGGCCAACCTCACTCAGAGTGAAATGGCGGATCTGGAAGGTTTTGATATCAGGCTGGAAAACTTCAACGCCGAGATGGAATCCCTGGGCTTAGATATAACGAAAAACACCGACCAGGAAATACGGGCGGCCGTTGAGGGGCGTGTGTTTGACCAGTCCCCTGATCAAAAAATAAACATCACCAAAGACGATCCTGTGTTCTCTATTCCGAGAAAAGAGTTGAAGGACAAGGAAATTGAGGTGCAAGATGAAGACGGCGGGGTGCATAAGATTAAGGCGGCTAAGGCTGTCACGATCGTGCGCCATAAACTTAACCAGGTTACGGCCTTAGTGGATTGTGTCAATGCGGGTTAAAAAATCAGAAATCAAGGGGATAGCTCCCAGTATATTCCAGAAGAAGGAGGTCGCCCCCCTTGCCTCTGCGGACAAATCAAACGAAATATTGGCTGCCATAAAGGCCATTAAGGTCCAGCCTGCCGATCCGGTTATCGTGGAGCAAAAAATACCGGATGAAATTATCCAGCATCAAAAGGATATGATCAGCAAGGCCGCTGAAAAGCCGGAGCTCCCTACATACCATTTCGAAATCAATAGAAATTCGGAAGGGTTTATAAAAAATGTGGTTGCCTCGCCAGTAAACGTTGCCGATAAGGGCCCTAGCAATATCGCTGACTCATGGTATAGTGGGCGATGATATTATATAACGGTGATCTAAAACCAAAAAGGAATACACCATGGCACTGATTACAGACCCAGACGACCTGAACCAAGGAACGGAAGTTGTATTTGATACGGCGGCAAAAACCATATCACTTCTTGAGGCGGGTAACTTGTCCACTGATGGTGTGACGTTGAAGACGATTTATTCATTTTGTAAAAAAGAATGGAAAAACGACGCAAACCTGATTAAGTTCCTATTCCCGTTTACACCGATTACAGATGAAAGCTTCGAACTGACAGACGGTTGGAACTTCTTAAATTCTGCGTCAAAATACCTAATCAGAACGGCGGGCTGGACTGTTGTTAATACGTCAAGCGTTGTGACTGAACGCTGGTCTGGCATTGTTGGTCTTGGTGCTATCGAGGCTAATGATCAGCTTTATTTTGAGCAGGGCGTAGGTGCGACAGATATTCAATTAACGGGGCAAGTAAACCAAGCTGTTCAAATATACTCCGACCCTAACGGTGACGGATCTGTAGCGGATGGTTTTGATTATGCGACTGAATTTTCGCTGTTCGCTCGTGAACAAGGTCAAGTATTCGGTCAATCATCCATTGCGGATATTGGTGTCACCACGATGGCCTCACAAGCGTATCGTTTCCCGATCAGCACATCC
>TARA_R110000851_G_scaffold289629_1_pt1 | contig 12811 bp, 12 predicted proteins | sample TARA_R110000851 | Tara Oceans TARA_R110000851 (sample SAMEA4397627) | marine metagenome | biome: Polar Biome; feature: [DCM] deep chlorophyll maximum layer (ENVO:01000326); material: water (ENVO:00002006), including particulate matter (ENVO:01000060) such as... | depth 17 m | reverse complement strand
ACCAAATGGAGGGGAAGCGTTCCCGCTAAAGCGCGATGAACCTTATTTTTTTCAGCCATTTCATACCAAGTTATCGGAAGATGAATATCTTCAACTTTTTATAGATAGTGAAAGCAACCATAAGGTTGTTGCCGAAGGATCTGTTTGGTACTTTTTTTCTCAAACAGCAGTGGGTGAAATTTTAGAAGAAATACCCTCAGCCAAGTTTATTGTTTGTTTGCGGAATCCGATGGAGATGGCAGTTTCTTTGCATGCGCAAGCCTTATCTAATAAAAGTGCCGCCTACGAAAATACTCAGTCTTTTGCAAAGGCTTGGTCGTATAGTGATAGAAGGTTCAATGGTGAACGTATTGGACTCAGGGGGCCTAAATTTGATACCCGTGTATTATCATACAAACAAGCCTGCTTTTTAGGTACGCAGTTAAAGATTCTTTTGAAGCAAGTACCACATGATCAGCTTCATATTATTGTCATGGATGATTTAAAAGCTGATCCTAGATCGGAGTGGTTAAAGCTACAAAATTTTCTGGGCTTGCAAGATGATCAGCGCTATGACTTTAATGTTTTTAATTCTGCATCGGCCCCTAAATATTTTTTTCTTCATAAGCTTTTAAATAGAATGGCTTGGTTGAAGCAGTTATTGGGAATTAATCGGTCTTTCAATTTGTTTGCAGGACTACATAGAAGAAATATAGATAATAAAAGATATGAGTGGCCATCTAAAGAGTTGCAGAAAGAAATGCTAGAAGTTTTTTTGCCTGAAATAGAAATGCTTGAAGAATTGTTGGGTAGAGACTTTTCTTCATGGAGACAGATTAAAGGGTGACGCAATGTTGTTGCGAAAGAGTTTTTCTCTGTATCGTCAAACGCTTGCTTCTTTACGATCTGTGGCTTTTGTTTTTAAGTCACAGTTTTTTATGAAAGGCGTTGTTTGCAACTCGTACCCTGAGTGTGGGAAGGGGGTCTTTGTGTCATGTACTGATGGCGGGCAATTAACTATCGGTAGCAATGTGTCTTTGGGCTATAATGTAAAGATTATTGTGCAAGGTGGCAGAGTTTCTATTGGCGATAATAGCCATATTGGCGACGGAGTGATTATCACTTCTAAAGAAGAAATTAAAATCGGAGCTGATGCTTTAATTGCGGAATACGTAGTAATCAGAGACCAGGATCATAATCTTGATGCAGACCCAATCAATAAAGGGGGCTTTAAAACCGCTCCTATAGTCATTGAAAATAATGTTTGGCTCGGCTCAAAGGTTTCAGTGCTTAAGGGGAATCATATAGGGTCTGGGGCAGTAATTGCCTCTGGCGCCGTAGTGACAAAGGATGTTCCGTCACGCCATATCTTTGGTGGCGTCCCTGCTAAAAGCATTGGCATCAGAGATTAGTGCAATGTCGAATTGTATAACGGTAGCTGTAGTCTTGCCAGATTTGCGGCTTGGTGGCGCAGAAAAGCTACATGTAGATCTCTCTTGGGAGTGGGGGAGGCATGGCATTAAAACTGATTTTTGCTTGAGGTCTGCAACTGGAAATTTGATTGATTTTCTACCTGATACATCCAGAGCTTTTGACCTAAAAGCACCACGTGTGAGGCATGCTTTTATACCCCTGGTGAGGTATTTGAGGGAACAAAAACCCGATGCTGTTATCGCTGCGATGTGGCCTCTAACCGTCGTCGTTCCTTTAGCTGCCAAGGGTGCAGGTTTCAAAGGTAGGGTTATTGTCAGCGAGCATTCGCCACTTTCGCTGGCTTATTCTGGAAAAGGCAGTCTTCATCGGAAGATAATGAAACTCTCTCAGCGACTTTGTTATCCCCTGGCGGATGTTGTTGTTGCCGTTTCTTCTGGGGTTTCTAGAGACCTTTCTGAGCTATCTGGAATAGATGCTAGCGAATTTTCTGTGATTCATAACCCAGCAGCAAAAGGGGGCGGTAATTTTTCGGTTGGGCGCCCTGCATTACTACACGGTGTGTCTGGCCCTTTGATTTTGAGTGTTGGCACCCTAAAAAAGGTTAAACGTTATGACTTGCTGATTGAGGCTTTCAGCAAGTTACCTCGTGCGCTTAATGCCACTCTAGCTATAGTTGGCGACGGTGCTGAGCGGAGCAATCTGGTTAAGCTTGCTGAGAGTTTAAATGTTTCGGATAGAGTGTTAATGCCGGGTTTTATTGAGGAGCCAGGATCCTGGTACGCTCATGCAGATGTTTTTGTTCTCTCTTCAGAATATGAAGGTTTCGGAAACGTTATTGTCGAAGCGCTGGAGCATGGATTACCGATAGTCAGCACAGATTGCCCCTTTGGGCCCTCGGAGATTTTAGACGGGGGAAAATATGGAACTCTCGTCGTAGTTAACGATAGTGACGCATTATCAGCTGGGATTTACAAGGCATTGAGTACGGAGACAGATTCAGAATCCCTGCGAAAAAGATCCCGCGACTTCGACGTTGCTGTGATTGCGGAGCGTTATCTTGATGTAATGTTTCCGAATAGGTATTAAATCTACAGTTGTGATTTTATAATGGCAAATACGCTTTATATTTCTTACACAGCCCTAATGGATCCTCTAGGTCAAAGTCAGGTTTTACAGTATATTCTTGGCTTGTCTAAAGAGCATACGATCTCTGTTATTTCATTTGAAAAAGCGGATAACCTTGGAGACAGAGAAAAGCTTGGTAGGTTGAGAAATCGATTAGATGAATGCGGTATTGAGTGGCGTGTTTTACGTTGCACTAATCGCTTTTCATTACTTGGAAAGATGCTTGATATTGCAAAAGGGGCTTTCATTGCTACACAGGTTGCCCAACAGTCTCGTGTTCACGTTGTTCATTGCAGAAGCTATATTGCCAGTATTATGGGGTTGGCTGTTAAAGCCCGAACTGGCGCCGCTTTTATCTTTGATATGCGCGGCTTTTGGCCGGACGAACGGGTCGATGTCGGTATTTGGACTAGAAATGGCATTGCCTACCATATTTTCAAAGCAGTTGAGAAGCAGCTCTTTCTGAATGCTGATCATGTTGTTTCCTTGACTCGTGCCGGCGTCAGGGAGTTCTCGAGATTTGATTACCTCGAAGCCAAGGTCCCTCCTTATACAGTTATACCTACCTGTACGAATCTTGACCTTTTTTCGCGTGATGACAAATTAGGTTCATTCTTCACCCTGGGTTATATCGGATCTGTGGGTAGCTGGTATATGTTTGATCAGGTGGCATTTGCGGTTAGTAGGCTTTTCAAAATGCGCTCAGATGCAAGGTTTCTGGTCGTCAACAAAGGAGGGCATGCATTTATTAGAGATAAACTTTCTGAGGCTGGCGTCGACCTTGAAAGGGTTGAGATTGTCGAGGCGCCATTTGATAAGGTCGGAGATTTTGTTTCACGAATGGATGCGGGTATTTTCTTCATTAAACCTGTATGGTCAAAACGGGCTTCTTGTCCAACCCGGATGGGTGAGTTCCTCGCTTGTGGAAAACCATGCCTTGCCAATGTTGGCGTTGGTGATGTTAAGGAAGATTTTGAGGAGACGAGAACCGGCATAACAGTTGAGTTTGATAAACACAATCATATAGGCGCGGCAGATATTGATATGAGTCTTCGCAGCTTGACAGCCCTCGCTAGTGATCCTGGAGTGTCTAGGCGTTGTAGAGAGGCCGCGGTTGAGAGGTTCTCACTGAATAATGGAATAAAGAAATATAGCCAAATTTACAAGGATTTGGGTAGGGGGCGCAGTTAAATGAACAGCGAACCTGATTTAAAGGTATTATTCCTGACTCGTTATCCGGTTGAAGGAGCATCATCTCGATATAGGGTATATCAGTATGTTGATCATCTCGAGCAGCTGGGTGTTGGTTGCACTGTTCAAAGCTTTATGGACAGCGCTTTCTACCAGACCAACATGAGACCTGGAAGAACGCTTCAAAAGTTTTGGATGACACTTAAAGCTTTTCTGGCTCGTTTTTTAGTTTTGTTAAAATGGAAAGACTACGACGTCATCTATATGCAAAGAGAGCTCTTTCCCTTTGGCCCCCCAATTATCGAAAGAATGTTAAAAAAACGTGGCGCAACCATTTTTTTTGATTATGACGACGCGCTTTTCATTAATAAGCCGAGCCGTTACAACCCCATCGCTTCATTCCTGCGTTCTCCAAATAAAACGCGTGATATGTTTAGGATTGCTGACTGTACAGTTGCAGGTAATGACTGGCTCAGGGATTCAGCGATAAATGAAGGGGGGCATGCTGTTACCCTGGAAGTTGCTGAGGATACTGAACGATACCTACATAGAGATAATACAGATGCAGATCCAGACGTCACCATTGGATGGTTGGGCTCACCTTCGACAGTAAAATATCTTGATTTAGTCCATGAGCCATTGCGCAGAATTGCGAGCAAATATCCGCACGTGAAGTGGGAAATTATTGGTGGTAATGAGTTCTCAATGGAAGGAGTTCCATGGACCAACACTAGCTGGTCATTGGAAGCGGAGGTTGATGGTCTTGCCCGGTTCGATATTGGATTAATGCCTTTGCCACAGGATAATTGGTCTAACGGTAAATCCGGAGGGAAAGCCAGAACTTACATGGCTGCGGGTGTGGTTCCCGTGTGTACCGCTATAGGGTATAACTTTGTGTTGATTAAAGATGGTGAAACCGGGTTTCTTTGTGAATCCTCTGACCAGTGGTTTTCTGTGATTTCAGGTCTTATTGAAGATAAAGGTAAACGGCAATTAATAGCCGATTCTGCCATTCAGGAAGTTAAAGCGCGTTTCTCACAAGCCAAACAGGCCAATCTGATGCTTGGCCTGTTTCATGAATTTGTTTCAAAAAAAGAAAATCGAAATGCGTAGAGCTGATGATACAGAACTGCCTCATGCTGTAGTCATGGGGTTGTCGCCGACAGGGTTGCATGTGATCCGGGAGCTCGGTAGAGAGGGTGTTCCAGTAATTGGTGTCTCATCAGAATCTCAATCTGCCGCTTTTTCATGCTATCTTTCCGGCAAGATTATAGAGCCTGACGCTGAGTGTCGTATAAACCGTCTCTGTGAAATGTTCCCTGAAAAAAATCATGGCCAACCGGGCGCGAAGCCTGTCCTCATCCCTACATCTGATCAGGATGTCGAGCTTATTGTCGAAAATCATTTGCAGCTTTCGCGCCATTTTTCATTTCAGGCCGTTTATAGTAATGGTTTAGCAAGTGAGATCATGAATAAGGAGTCTTTTTATCGTTTGTGCGAATCCTGCGGAGTAAGTTACCCAGCGCTTTGGAAGGGCACTGCTGAGGAAATTCGCAGTCTTCGTGATGATCTTGTTTATCCCTGTATTGTCAAGCCTAGCCTGATTCATGAGGTAAAAAGTTTAATGAAAGGTAAGAAAGTATGGTTGGTTAAAGATCAGGCCGAGCTTGATGCCATCATCGATTCTATACCCGATAAGAAAGCAGTTCTTCTTGCTCAGGAAATTGTACCTGGCCCCGAAAGTGAGATTGGTCTTTATTGCGCTTATTTCGAGGATGGTAAAGGAGCGACTCAGGCCTTTACTGCCAGAAAGCTCAGGCAATATCCGCCGGGGTTTGGCTCCGCATCTCTAGTTCAAAGTTCAGATGAGGTTGAGTGTAAAAGGATTACCGAGGACTTTCTCTGTTCTATTGGTTATAATGGTATCGCCGCATCTGAATTAAAACGTGATCCCGCAACAGGCGAATGGAAAATGATTGAGATTAATGTTCGGCCTTCGCTTTGGTTTTCGATAAGTTCATTCTCTGGGAAAAGGCCGGTTTTTCAAGCGTACTGCAAAATGGCAAACCTCAAAATGGAGCTCCCTGAGAACGAACAAGCCCAAGGTGTTCGTTGGCGTTATCTCTTGAAAGATTTCTGGTCTTCTGCCTTTTATAAAATAAATAAAAGGTATGTATTACCGGAGCCTGTAACGAATTCAGTAGGCCCAAAGTTTTTATCAGTATCTGCGGTATTTTCATTTGATGACCCTAAACCCGCACTCGCAGAAATATTCTTATTTATGGCCAAAGCATGTCGAAGAGTTACAGGGAAACGATATGGTTGGTAAGCTCGTTATCTCTCTTGATCTTGAGTTGATGTGGGGAGTCAGGGATCATAGGACCGTTCAGGGTTATGGTGATGCAGTGCTCGGTGGGCGTCAGGCAATTTCTGATTTATTGCGACGTTTTTCTGATAATAATATGCGTGCCACATGGGCTGCTGTCGGGCTTTTGTTTGCTCGGAATCGGGACGAGATGATCGATTTTGCTCCTGTTCAGAAGCCAACATATATCGATAAAAGGCTTTCCCCTTATGACTTTATTATTAGTGGAGTAGGTCTAGATGAAAAAGAGGACCCTCTTCATTTCGGTCGTTCACTTATTGACCGTATAGCTGATACACCTGGTCAAGAACTGGCTACACACTCTTATTCACACTATTACTGTCTTGAGCCAGGACAGACTGTTGATCAATTTTCAGCTGATATTGTCTCTGCTTTGAGTATTGCTAAAGAAGCTGGCCATAGTTTACGGTCAATTGTGTTCCCCAGAAATCAGATGGCATCACAGCACATAGAATGTTGTAAACGCCACGGCATTGATAATTTCAGAGGCAACCCAAGCAATTTTCTGTATAGGCCGATGCCGGGTTCAGATAATGGTAATATCGTGCGTGCTCTTCGCCTTCTGGATAGTGTTTTGCCTGTTTCCCGGAATCTTTGTTATCAGTCAGTTCCCATCCACCATAAAGCAAATGATATTCGAGCAAGCAGATTCCTAAGGCCATATAACAGTCGGTTTCCACTGTATTCAAAATTACATCAGCACAGAGTTAAATCTGAGATGGAGTATGCTGCCAAGTCAGGTTCTGTATATCACCTTTGGTGGCACCCTCATAATATGGGGCGTGACACCCCTTCAAACATGAAACAAATTGATATTTTGATTTCAAAGTTCAATCAGCTTCGTCATGATTATGGAATGGAAAGTGTTGCAATTGCTGATCTTTCATAACCTAGTTAAGCTAATAGATCCGATGGTGTCAGAGTTTGGTTTGAGTTTTTACACCTTCTGATCACGCTAGTCCTGCCATATCTAATGGTGATTAAGGTTCGATATTAAAGTGAGCTGATTTTAGGCATGCTTCCTTATGTTTTGATTTATCTTTTGCTGTGTTTGTCGGGCGTCTCGAGGATGACAAAGGGTGCTAGTGCCTTTGTTGCTTTTTTGTGGGGCGGTTTTCTCTTGCTCTTCATGGGTACTCGTTACTGGGTTGGCTGCGATTACTTTGGCTATTTGTCAAGGTTCAATAATATTGACTATAGCGGGGGTTTTCTCTCCTATTTTTTGATGGAAGAGCCTGGTTTCCATTTATTAAATTATTTTGTGCACTCTTTAGGTTTAGGATATGTCTGGCTGATTCTTATATCATCATTAATTATTCTGATCTGTTACATCCGTTTTTCATTTTTGTCTGCGCGCCCTTTGTTGGTTTTGGCTTTATTCTTCCCTGTTATGATTGTTCAGCTTGGTATGTCCGGCCTCAGGCAAGCTGTTGCTGCTGGCTTTGTTTTGATGGCCTTGGCCAGCTTCACTGCCATGAGGAAACTTTCTTTCGTTGCCTTTATCTTACTGGCTAGCACCTTTCATAAGTCTGCTATTGTTTTTTTTCCTTTGTTTTTTTTGATTGGAAGGGATATCTCGGGGTTCAAGCTTCTTTCTGCGTCATTTGTATTTCTTCCCTTGGTTGGTTTTCTTCTGGGGGATCGGCTGGATGTGTATCAGGATCGGTACGTTGATCAAATCTATGGCGAATCCTCTTCACGAGGCGCCTTGATCAGGTATGTTTTGATTCTGATTCCTTATGCCGTTTTCCTCTATGTCCGAGATACTGTGAAACAACTCCTTCCGCGATTTTACCCATTGATGAACCTTTTCATGTTTTTAACGGTTGCAGTTTTTCCGTTAGCAATTTTTTCAACAACAGCTCTTCATCGCATGATTTATTATTTGATGCCCGTCAGTATATTGGTTTTTGTTTCTTGTGTGCCTTATTTCCTAAAGCCGAGGTTTTTAAGGGTCTCGATTTTGGTTCCAGCTTTAATCTATGGCGTATACCTTGTTGGTTGGTTTGGAAGTTCACGGCATGCAGATAGTTGCTATGTGCCATACAAAAGTGAATTGTTTATAGATCAGTTTGATAGGTTGTAATTTTTAATCTTTCCAAGAGAGCTTCTATTGAAAACCGTTTTTCTAACCTCCAACACCTCCTGGTATCTCTATAACTTCCGTAAGAGCACCATTTCTGCGTTGCGGGGCCAGGGCTATATCGTGGTTTGCCTGTCTCCACAGGATGACTTCAGCCAGCGACTTGAGGATGAACTGGGGATCGAGTATGTGGTCTTGCCCATGGTTGGCAAGAGTACCGGGCTGGTGCAGGAGCTTCGCAGTTTGCTATTTATCTGGCAGACGTTCCGTCGCTACAAGCCCCTTTTTATTTTCAATTTCACTATCAAGCTGAATCTCTACGGCGGCCTGGCCTGTACCGTGTTGCGGGTGCCGTTTGCCAATAACATCTCTGGCCTGGGCACAGCTTTTATCCATGATTCCTGGTTGTTTCGCCGTGTGCGGGATGTGTATGGCTGGGTCAACCGCCGGGCGCGCCATTTGTTCTTCCAGAATGAGGACGATCTGGCGGTGTTTCGGGATGCCGGGTTGCTTGGCAATACGCCCATAACGTTGTTGCCCGGTTCGGGGGTGGACCTCGATTATTTCGCTTTTCAGGCGCTGCCGGAAGATAAAGCAATCACCTTTGTCATGATTGGCCGCTTGCTGGGTGACAAAGGGGTGCGTGAATATGCCGGTGCCTGCCGTCTGCTCAAGGAAAAAGGGGTTTCGGCCCGTTGTTTGCTGGTGGGGCCATTGGGTGTGAGTAATCACAGTGCCGTCAGTGAAGCGGAAGTAGCTGACTGGCAGGAGGAGGGCGTTCTGGAGTATCTCGGAGCTACCGATGATGTGCGCCCGATGATTGCAGAATCCCATGTGCTGGTGCTGCCCTCCTACCGGGAGGGTATGCCGCGCACGGTGCTGGAGGCCGCCTCCATGGGTCGGCCGGCCATCGTCACGGACGTGCCCGGGTGTCGCCAGGCGGTGGTGGACGGTGAGACCGGCTGGCTGTGCCAGGTGCGGGATCCGGAGTCTCTGGCTGCCTGTATGACTGCCTGCCTGGATATGAGCCCCGAGCAGTTGGCGGAGGCGGGTAGGGCGGCGCGCCGTCGTATTGAGGACGAGTTCGATGAACGTATTGTGATTCAAGCGGCTTTGGATTGTCTTGACGGCCTCGACTCCTCGCGCCCTTAGGCCGCCTCTCTCGTGATGTTTGCTCGCTTGAACTCTCTGGCTTTGGTGGGGTTCCTCGTAAGCCTGGTCATTCCGCCCCTAGCTTATGCCTTTTTCGCCGCTTTGATCGTGGTGCTGGCCGTGCCGGTGGCCGTGGGCCCTCGGGGCGGTTTGAATCTGTCTCGCGAGGATCGCTGGTTCTTGCTGGCGTTGCTGCTGTTCGGGCTGCATCTGGTGCTGGATGCTTCCCGTAGCGGTATGCCGGTCGGGCATGAGACGGCCTCGACGCTGCCTTGGTGGCCGCTGGCGGTGGCACTGGTGCTGGTGGGCTGGCGGCGCTTTCCGCCGGCGGGCGTCGCACTGTGGTGGGGGGCGGCGCTGGGTGCGTTGGTCGCCTGCGGCATTGTGCTGGTGCGTTGGCTTGTACTGGGTGTGGACCGTGTTCGCGTGCCCGACATTAACGCTATTCCGTTTGGCAATCTCTCGCTGGTGTTGGGCGTGCTGTCCCTGGTGTGGGCCTTGCGGCGTCCGAAAATACCCCTGCTGTTCGGCGCGGCGGCGCTGGCCGGGCTGGTGGCCTCGCTGCTTTCCGGGACGCGGGGTGGCTGGGTGACGTTGCCTGTGGTGGGCGTGGTTCTGTGGCTTTGTCAGGGTGCGGAGATTCGGCGTTTCTGGTCGGCTTGGCCGCGGCCGACACGGCTTCTTGCGGTTGCCGGCGTGGCGCTGGTGGCTGCCTTCGCGGTGTGGCAGGCGCTGCCGCGCGCAGCGGTCCTAGTTGAGGACCTGCGTGTCTATTTCGTGGACGGCGTGACGCGCACTTCGGTGGGTTTGCGGCTGGATATGTGGCACACAGCCTGGGTGCTGTTTCTGCAGAAGCCGTTGTTGGGCTGGGGCGAGGGCGCCATGATGCCGGAGTTGCGGCGTTTGATCGCAGTCGGCGAGCTCAATGAGCAGGCCCGTTACTTCGGCTTTCAGCTGCACAGCGATGTACTGGATACGTTGGCGCGGCGCGGTTTGCTGGGCCTGATCACGTTGCTGTTGATGTACGCGGTGCCGCTCGCCGGCTTTGTGCGCCGGCTGAAATGCGGCGACGTTGACGTGCGGGTGTTTGCGTTGGCGGGCACTCTGGTGGTGCTGATGTTCGCGGGGTTCGGGCTGACGCAGAGTCAGTTCCGCGATGAGCGCAGTTTCGCGGCTTACCTGGTTTTGGTGGTGGCCTGTTGGGTACTGATGCGGCCTCGGATGATCTACCGGGCGGATGACTGAGTCACGAAGACCGGTTCCCCAGCACCCCCTAATTCTTTGTTCTTAGACGGTTTGAGCCACTTATACTGATTTACTCTGTATTTAGTTCACAGTTTTATTTTTGTAATATTGACAAATTTAAAATAACATAAGGTCAACGGTTCAGCTTTGCCGTGATGCCTATAGTTCTTGTCTTGCTTGTCCTTCTCTGAGGTTCTCGGCATGGATGTCGTTTTATTTGTTCATTTTCCGGCCGTTCTGGCCAGCGTTTGCCTTGCCATACGCTATTTGTTTCCGGTTGCCCGTCGTTATCGCTTCGTCGACATGCCTGATAAGCGCAAGCGCCATCGGCGCCCGACGCCGCTGATCGGCGGCTTCGCGGTGCTGATCGGCCTGTTCGTGGCACTGTCCGTGAGCGGTCTGCTCGCGGAGCCCCTCTGGCTGATCTTCTTCGCGGCGGCGTTGACGCTCACTGTGCTGGGCTCGGTGGACGACGTGCTGGATATCAGCCCGCGCCTGCGCTTCGTACTGCAGGGGCTGGTGGTGACGGCGGCGTTGTTCGGCGCGGATCTGGTGATCGAGCAGCTGGGGCTGCTGCTGGGGACCGAGACACTCTACCTGGGCTTCGCGCTGGGTCTGGGGTTCACGGTGGTGTGCGCTCTGGCGTCGATCAATGCTTACAACATGATCGACGGCATCGACGGCCTGGCTGGCTCGGTGACGGCGGCCACCTTGCTGGGCGTAATGGTCTTGTCACTGATTAGCGGCGCGTCGGAGCTGGCTCTGGTGGCCGGCTCCCTGGCGCTGGCTCTGCTGGCGTTCCTGGCTTTTAACCTTGAGTTGCCGTTTTTCCGGGGCCGTAAGATTTTCCTGGGCGACGGCGGCAGCACCTTCTTGGGCTTTCTGGTGCTGTGGTTGCTGGTCGTGGCCTCGCAGAAGGACATCAGCTTCCGGCCGATCACCGCGGTGTGGCTGGTGGGCCTGCCGATCGTGGACATGCTCACCGTGTTCGCGCGCCGCGCCTTCGCCGGTAAGTCGCCGTTCAGCGCCGACCGCACGCACATCCATCATCTGTTGATGGAGAACGGTATGTCCGCCCGCCAGACGCTGCTGGTGCTGCTCGGCTTCCACGCCACCCTGGTGGCCTTCGGTGTGGCCGGCGAAATGCTTTACTGGTCGGATATGACGATGACACTTGGTGCCATCGGCGCCGGCGCTCTCTACGGCGCCGCCAATATCTCCCTCACCTCCCGGCAGCAGAAAGCCGCCGCCTCCCCTCAGCAGCAGTAACTCTCCTGGCCGCCGCCTGCTAGGCGGCGGTACCCAGCATCCGACGAATCAGAATACGGACCTGCTCGAGCGCCTGTGCCGGCGTCATCGATCCGTTGGGGTCGTCCAGTAGGCTATGCGGTCGCACTGGCGGGCTTCTATTGATAATCTACGTCAAAGACGTATGCTGTCCGGATGTACACGGTAGTTGAGACACCAACATTCGCAAAGGATGCGGACAGGCTTTGGACCCACGACGAGCGCGCTGAGTTTTGTGTTTGGATAGCCGCGCACCCCGGAGCCGGTCAGGTGATACCGGGCAGCGGTGGTTGTCGTAAGATTCGCTGGAGCAAGGCGCAAAGCGGGAAGCGTGGGGGCGTTCGCGTGATTTATTTCACACGGCTTCCCGAGGGGCAGATCTGGTTATTGGTTATCTATGCCAAGAACGTGATGGTGAATATCCCAGCCCATTTGCTAAAAGCGATCCGCCAGGAGTTGGAAGATGGGTAAAATGAAAGAAGACATTACGGGTGAAGAGCTAGGAGAAAAGTTACTTCATGCCGTGCGCGAAATGAAAGCAGGTTATGCCGCCAGGACCACCGAGGTCAGTACCAATGAAGTGGCTTCGGCTCGCCTGCGTACCGGGCTTTCCCAGGCACAATTCGCTCGTGCTTTGAAGATTTCTCCACGAACATTACAAGAATGGGAGCAGGGTCGGCGTAGACCCTCCGGAGCTGCCCAAGCTCTTATTCAAATCGCCTTTCGTCATCCGGAAGTGATTGTGGAGTCGCTGAGCGAGTCTTAGGGCTGGTGCCTGCTACGCGCCCATAAGCGAGATGCAATCTTTAATGGGTAGGAAAAGCTGGAGCCCGTTTTCTTCGATCCTGATGAATTCGTATTTCTCGTAGAACGCGGCGGCCTGTTGATCCTTGGCATCCACCACCAAACCACCGATGGCGGTGAAGGTT
>TARA_R110000851_G_scaffold319267_1_pt1 | contig 12843 bp, 12 predicted proteins | sample TARA_R110000851 | Tara Oceans TARA_R110000851 (sample SAMEA4397627) | marine metagenome | biome: Polar Biome; feature: [DCM] deep chlorophyll maximum layer (ENVO:01000326); material: water (ENVO:00002006), including particulate matter (ENVO:01000060) such as... | depth 17 m | reverse complement strand
TTTTTACCTTAACAAGTTAACTCTTATACTATTATTATCGTCATTATAACAGAGATTCTTTAATCAATCAATACCAAATCTCCTATTATCTCAGAATAAGTGCTATTACTTTTTACCCCCCTGTAGGGGGGTCGCCGGGGGGCACGTTGGCGGCATAGAGGCAGGGGGTGTGTATCCTTCAGCTATTCTAAGCATAGCATACTTTAGGTGTGTTGTCAAGTGTAATCTAAATAAAAAAATACATTTTACATCTTTTTTACCTATACCGTCGTCGCTAGGGGGTGTTTTTATAGAATGAACCAATCAAACAAACAATATACCACAATCACGCAGGTGGTCCATACAATTCTAGGAATCTATATAAAAAAAACTGGTCGTTTAAGTTATTAAAAGTGGTCGTTCCCTATTGCTGCTTGATATGCAGTATTATACAATTTTAAGAGTTTACTGTAGATTAATGAGCCTCTTGTATAACTATACCACATATTCCGCGTCCATGTTTCTTTTTTATACCAAGCTTCTGTCGTACTTTCCTTACAGCGTCTAATGTTACTTTACGACCTGTCTTTTCTGTCAGTTCTTTTGCGATATCAATATCTTTCATGAACTCGGCATTGTCTCTTATAAACTTCCTATCATCGTCTGTCCATTTTATATTCATTTTATTTCCCCTAAAAGTGGTCTTTCGTGTATATAATATTATATAACGATTACACACTAAAGAGGGTTCGAATTATGAATGATCCAAGGTTTATTAAGTCTGAGTTAAAGGTAACTGCATCTGAAGAGCTTGATCAAGAAGTTCAAGAAGAGTTACAAAATTTAGATCAAGTAGAGGAAATGTCAATAGCTTCTGTACTCAGTCAGCAAAGTGGGTGTTGCGGAGGCAAGTGTGAAGAAGAGAAGAAAGAAGTTTAATATTGGATATACCAGACGACTATAGTGAAGAGGAAGTGATTGCTATTATTAATACTGTAGCTGATCGCCTTTGTTATAAATTTAAATTTGGTTACCATTCTGCTGATGACATGAAACAACAAGCTCGCCTATTCGCATGGGAGGGTATGGAAAAGTTTGATGGAAAAAGACCTTTAGAGAATTTTTTATGGACACATGTTAGAAATCGCCTGTATAATTTTAAGAGAAACAACTATGCTAGATTAGAGAAACCTTGTGACACTTGTGAATTCTATATTAGTAAGCAGTGCACAGCGTTTGATGATCAGATGGAATGTTCTCTATATAAGGGGTGGTCAGACAGGAACAATGCTAAGAAAAGTCTAATGTATAGTATATCTGTAGATTTTGATCAAAAAGAACAATCTAATAACATGCTTAGTACTATCCAATCCAAAGAGATCATACAGTTGATAGATTCCGAATTACATGTATCGTTAAGAGAGGACTGGATAAGGCTTATTAATAATCTAAAACTTTCTAAGGTTAAGAAAGATAGATTGATAGAGGAAATAAATAAGGTTTTAGAGGAGAACAATATTGACACGCAAGCGTGGTAAGTTATCTAACGGGGAAATGGACTATATTCGTCAAAACTGTTTTGATTTGTCTATTGACGAAATAGCGGAAACTTTAAATAGAACAGATACCCCCATAAAGAAGTTCATTGATAAGGAAAATCTAAGGGCAAGAGATCTAACCGATGATGAGCATTTACTTATAAATTTAAGGGGGCGATATTACTATAAGGAATTAAGAAAGCAGTTCAGTAGTCATGAGCTCATTTTTTTTGAACATCAATGGATTGATTACTTTAGGCAATTTACAGAAGATGTTACTCATACTGAGGAAATGCAGATCCTTGAAGTAATTCGCACTGAGGTTCTAATAAATCGTGGCATGGAGGATCGTCAGGATGTTTTGCAAAATATTAATAGACTGAATCAGCTTATTGAAGATGAAATAAGAAAACCTACAGATATGCAAGACACTCAGGCAATCGCTAGTTTCCAGACGCAATTGGGGGCTGCAATGGCAAGTAAGTCTGCTTATATTAATGAACATGAGAAGCTCTTAACAAAAAAGGAACGATTATTGAAAGACTTGAAGGGGACAAGGGAACAACGAAAGCGTAATGCTGCAGACGCAAAAACAAACTTCTCAGCTTGGTTAAAACAGCTTGACAATGATGAGTTTCGTAAGCGTGAAGAACTAACAATGGAAATCCATCGTGCAGCTGCAGGTAAGGCTATAAAAGGTCTTTCTGAATACCATACTTATGAAGATGGAGGAATAGATCAACCATTTATAAACTCAGATACTATAAAGGAAGAGGACTTGAACAATGGCAATAATTAATAATCAGGACGGTAGAGAAGATACTCCAAGTGACGCACGAATAAGACGAGAGATGCTATATAGAGCACAGGAGCTTTCCCTTCGTAAAACAACAAAAAAGGCGATGATTACGGGGGTTACAGGACAGGATGGTTCGTATCTTGCGGATTTATTAATCTCAGAGGGGTATCAAGTCATAGGCTTAAGGCGAAGGACTAGTACTGAGAACTTTGGTAGAATTGAACATCTATTTAAATGCTCTCTATTTTCCCTCGAAGAGTTTGAGATCTCGGATGCTGGCTCTGTATACACAATGGTAGAGAAGCATAAACCTGATGAGATTTATAACCTTGCTGCACAGTCACATGTAAAGACCTCATTCGATCAGCCCAATTACACAATTCAAGTAAACACTATGGGGGTTGTGAATTTCCTAGAGGCAATTAAACGTTTTTCACCTTCTACTAGATTCTATCAAGCAAGCACAAGTGAAATGTTTGGCAAGAACTATGATGTCATTCCTCCTAAGATTCAGCTAGCTGATTCGAAAAGAACTACTGTTGGGGAAAAGTTTCAAAATGAAGATACGTCTTTTGAGCCTCAGAGTCCCTATGGTGCTGCCAAGCTAGCATCCCACAATTTAGTGCGGATCTATAGAGAGGGTTTCGGGCTTCATGCTTCTTGCGGAATATTGTTTAATCACGAGAGTGAAAGGCGGGGCGAAAATTTTGTTACTAGGAAAATTACTAAATGGATTGCAGGCTTTAAAAATTGGTGTGATAGCCAAGGTTTGAACACAGTATCAAAACAGCTTAGCTTTGAGGAAGATTGTATAAATAGTAAAGATTCTTCTTATCCCAAACTACGGCTTGGGAATATAGAGGCGTTCCGCGACTGGGGACATGCTGAGGATTATGTTAATGCGATGTATCTGATGCTAGGTCAAGACGAACCTGATGACTATGTAATCGCAACAGGTGAAACGTATAGCGTTAGAGACTTTTTAGTTCATGCTTTTAAATATATTGACATTGATGAAGAACGTTACGAGGACTTCTTCTTAATAGACTCTAAGTTTTATAGACCCTCAGAAGTAGATTATCTCAGAGGACTTCCTAACAAAGCTCAAAATCGGCTTAACTGGGAAAGACAGGTCTCATTTGAACAACTTGTACAGAGAATGGTAGAGAGTGATATTAATGCCGAAAAAACGTCGAGCGAAGAAGCGTTTTCACGCTAGCTCTAGGAATTATGATGATGCAGCTTATACTGAGTTCAGAAAGGCTGTCCGGAAAAGAGACTGTAATGAATGTCGTTATCCGGGCTGTAAGTCTACTAAGTATTTACATGTTCATCATATTAAAAAATGGGCTAGTCACCCGTCAATGAGATATGATGTTACCAATGGAATTACTCTATGTAAAAAATGCCATGATGTTACTCATGGTAACGAGGAGATATACGAAGCCTTCTTTTATAAAATACTTGAATGGGATGCCATTCAGAGATTAAACAATAGAGATAAAGATGAATAGATTCCAAGTCATAAAAGATACAAGAGAGAAGGATGGTCATGGCTGGTGGTATGATGAAAACGCATACTGTTCGGGGACTACGAAAGCAAAGGTCGAAATAGGAGACTATGCTATAGAGGACATGGAACATCTTTTGTGCATAGAAAGAAAGGAAAGCGTATCTGAGCTGGCTGGCAATTGTAGTGAAAAAAGATTCTTCAAAGAATTGGAGAGGATGGGAACATTCCCTCATTCATTCCTAATACTTGAGTTTGGATGGTCGGATATAGAGAGATACCCTGAGGGGTCTTCAGTTCCCAGACACAAATGGGACTCAATAAGAATTAAAGGGAAATACGTAATGAGGGTGATTTCAACAGCTAGGCTTGAACATGATGTACATGTTATAGCTTGTGGAGATAAGAAGAGGGCGGAAGAAACAGCTTTCTATATAATGCGAAAGGTTTATGAAAAATACTCAAACTGATATAACCTCTTACGAAAATGCTTGGTTGGGGCTTACTGAAGAAGATTCAAAAAACTTTGACAAACCTTTGTCTAATCTTTCTGACTATGATAAGAGCAATCTACATCTTTATATTTTAAAAAAGATGAGAGATCCAGAGTATTTTCACTGGACTGTAAAAACTTTATTCAATGTAGATCTATTGCCGATACAAACCTGTATATTAAGAGAGCTATGGAAAAGACCATTCCCCATGTATATAGCCTCTCGGGGTTTTGGTAAATCTTTTCTTTTAGCAGTATACTGTCTATTAAAGTCCACTCTTGTTCCAGACACAAAAATAGTAATAGTAGGTGCTGCGTTTAGACAGTCAAAAGTTATCTTCGAATATATGGACACGATCTGGAGGAATGCACCAATACTACAAAGCGTTTGCTCAGATTCTAGCGGCCCACGCAGAGATGTAGATAGATGTACAATGAAAGTAAATGATAGTTGGGCAATGGCTGTTCCTCTTGGTGATGGAAATAAAATTAGAGGCTTAAGAGCTCATACTATTATTGCGGACGAATTTAACTCTATTCCTACTCATATCTATGAAACAGTTGTAGCGGGTTTTGCTGCTGTGTCTAGTAACCCAACTCAAAATGTTAAAGATGCGGCAAGGCGTAAAAAGATGCAGGATGAGGGGGTTTGGAGCGACCAGTCAGAAGAGGGCTATAAAGATAGGAAAGTGAATCAGTCGATTGTAGCAGGAACAGCTGGTTATGATTTTGAACCATATGCAGAGTATTGGAAAAAGTACAAGTCTACAATAATCAACAAAGGGAATTTCAAGAAGATGGCTCAGGAAGCAGGAGAGGACCCTGAAGAGATCCCAGAGTACATGAAACGACTTGACTGGAAATCCTTCTCTATAATGAGAATCCCCTATGAGATCATACCAGAGGGCTTTATGGATGATCAGCAAGTTGCAAGGTCACGAGCTACAATGCATAATGGTATATACCAGATGGAATACGGTGCTTGCTTTACATCTGATAGTCAAGGTTTCTTCAAGAGGAGCCTGATACACTCTTGTGTGGCTAGTGATAAAAGCGTTTCATCTAATGGTTGGCCTACATGGTGCTCAGAGCCGTTTGATGTTATGTCACGAGGCAATCCGGAGAAGACTTATGTTATGGGAATCGATCCAGCCTCTGAACATGATAATTTTGCTATTGTAATACTAGAGCTTCACCTAGAGCATCAAAGGGTCGTGTTTAGTTGGACAACTAACAAAAAGGATTTTGCTGGTAGAAAGAAGGTTGGCCTAACAGATACCTCAGATTACTATTCCTTTTGTGCAAGAAAGATACGAGACCTTATTAGATTATTCCCTTGCGTTAGGATAGGCATAGACTCTCAAGGTGGAGGGTTTACTATAGCTGAAGGTTTAAGAGATTTAGATAAAGTTAAAGAGGGTGAAAGACCCATCTATCCAATTATAGAAGAAAATAAGAATAAAGATACTGATGACCTTGCCGGAGACCATATACTAGAGCTTTGCAATTTTGCTAAGGCAGACTGGACTGCTAATGCTAATCATGGGATGAGAAAAGACCTAGAAGATAAGGTTTTGTTATTCCCTAGGTTCGATACTTTAACGTTAAGTCTCATGACTGAAAAAGATAAGATATTTTTTAAGGAAATGAAAGAAAAAGTGGGCGATTCAAACTCTCTCCGGCTCTATGATACATTAGAGGATGTAGCTATGGAACTTGAAGAACTAAAGGATGAGCTCTCTACAGTTGTAATGTCAGTAACCACTGCAGGTAGAGAGAGATGGAGTACACCAGAGGTAAAGCTTGGAACTGGCAAGAAGGGGAGAATGAGAAAAGATCGCTATAGTGCATTAGTAATAGCAAACATGATAGCTAGAACTATTCACAGGCAGCTTCCTCCTCCTAAATATCAACACATAGGGTTAATAGTAGGAGAGCAAGGAGAGAATAGAGAAGGTGGTCAGATGTACATGGGGCCAGAGTGGGCTCAGAACCTATCCCCAGACAGTTTTTTTGCAGTCAAGAAGAATAATTAATCGTTGGTGTAAATATAATAGGTATTAAGACTTAAAACAATACTTAATGGAGTTTAAGGTGTCAAATAACAAGTATCCCAAAAGTAAGAAACAAGACTTAGAATTTTTATCAAATAATTCAGCTTATGTAAGTTGGGATGGAGATGATGCTAAGGGTAGAGATGTTGCATTAGCAAAGTATAGTGAGTCCTTAGGTGTCTTTACGCGAGCTAATAATGGTGGTAGGAACTATAAAGATCTTACTACAAATCAAAGCGGTCGTCCGGGATTACAAAATTCAGACTATGACTTCTTTAGACCTAACGAAGCTGTTCCTTCCAAGCCAAAAGACATTATAGCCTTTGCACGTAAGTCTTACAGACAAATAGGTCTAATACGAAATGCAATTGATCTCATGGGTGATTTTGCTTGTCAGGGCATAAGGTTAGTACATCCAAACAAACGTATAGAAAGATTCTACAACGATTGGTTTTCTAGAGTCAAGGGTAAATTTGTTTCTGAAAGATTTTGCAATCTACTGTTTAGAGAAGCAAACGTTCCTGTCAGAATGAAGACAGCAAAGATTAATAAAAGCAAACGTCTTGAGATGCAGAGGACTGTTGCTGATGTTGACATGAAGGCAGTTTTAAATACTGATAAGTTTAAGAAGGGTGAGTTACCTTGGCAATATGTTTTTCTTGACCCTCTTTTATTAGATGTAGTTGGTGGACCTCTTGCTTCTTTAGCAGGTAAGTTCAACTACAGAATGGATATCCCCGCAAATCTTAAAAGAGAGCTTGTTAAAATCAAACAGAGTGGATCTGGAGCGGAAAGAGATTTACTAGATTCTATTCCTGATGAATTACTAGATCCAACAAATAATAAAGGGATATTACTGCCGCCAGACAAAACCTTTGTTTATCATTATAAAAAAGATGACTGGCAGGTATGGGCAGATCCCATGACTTATGCTTGTTTTGACGATCTTATTTTATACCAAAAACTTAAGCTTGCTGATAAAGCAGCATTAGACGGTGCTGTTAATAAGATAAGAGTTTGGAAATTAGGTAGTCTAGACCACAAGCTAGCACCGACAGCAGCTGCTGCTAGTGCATTAGGGGATATCCTTGGAGCTCATACTGGTGGTGGAACTATGGATATTGTATGGGGCCCAGATATCGAGCTAATAGAGACAGGCACTGATGTTCAAAGATTCTTAGGTGAGGAAAAATATAGACCTACTTTAATGTCTATATATTCGTGCCTTGGAATTCCTCCAACATTAACAGGAACATTTGGAGCGAGTGGAACTACTAATAACTTCATATCCCTAAAGACACTTACTGAGAGATTGAATTATGTAAGGGGCGTATTGCTAAGCTTCTGGGAAGAGCAAATACAAATAGTCCAGAAGTCTATGGGCTTTAGGGTCGGTGCTCTGATAGAGTTTGACTTTATGCACTTAGAAGATCCTTCAACAATGGCTCAGCTTCTTATTAATCTAGCTGATAGAAATATTGTTAGTGACGAGTTCGTTCAGAGGAATATCAAAGCTAAACCAGAGATCGAACAGAAGCGAATACTCGCTGAAACGAAACAGAGAGATAAAGGAGCTATGCAGGAAAAAGTAAGTCCTTACCATGCTGTAGACAAAGATTTCTCTCTAGAAAAAATTGCACTTCAGACTGGTGTTGCATCTCCTAGTGAGGTAGGCTTAAATCTTAATGAGAGAAAAGAAGGTGAAGAGCCCGCTTTAGAAATGAAAACTAAGCAAAGAGAAGATAAAAATTCCGATTCTCCAAAACAACAGAATTTACCATTCCCTGAAGGAGATTCTGACACAGGTGTTCCGGGAAGACCAAAAAATTCTAATGATACAGAACAGAGAAAGCCTAGAGGTTTTAAACCTGCGTTAAAAGCTTCTGTTGAATTATGGGCTAAGCAAACTCAAAGCAAGATTTCTAAGACAATGAATCCAGCAATTCTTGATCAGTTTAATAAAAAGAATATGCGGAGTTTAAGTAGTGAAGAATTTAAACAGGCTGAAAAGATCAAGTTTGAGATATTATGCAATTTAGATTACGGTTCTGACCTAACACAAGAACATATATTTGCCGCAGTTAAAAAGCCCGCATGCGGAGCTATTATACATAATGAATGTGATCAATGGGTTATTGAAGCATCTGAAAGTTTTGGTAGACGCCTAAATATCGAAGAGATTAGAAGTATAAGGGTTTCTTATTACTGCTACCTAAAACTAGAGAAACACTCGTAAGGTTGTTAATTGGTGTAAAAAAGGCAAGAGGTGATTTATGAATGATATTATTATACACGATTTAGAGAAGTCCGACGGGATAGCGGAACAGATTAGAACACAAGCTTCTGTAGCTTATGCTTCCCAGATGTTAGCAGCCAGAGATTTAACTGACTCATCAGTACTATCCAAAGCGTTAACTTCGAAGGCTTCTGATTTCTTAGCAAGTGCAGGTAGAGATGACGATGATATATATCACAGTTATTCAATCCTAGTAACAACTTCTTGGAATAAAAACGATGATGTTTTTCCAAATTCTGAAGTGTGGGCTGCTAGGAATACTCCTAAGTATAAACCTGCGAATTTAGAACATGACGAAAAAAGAATAGTCGGAGGAATTATTGGTAGCTGGCCTGTTGATAAAGAGTTTAATCTTATAGACTCAACTAGCTCTGTTGATGATTTGCCCGATAGCTATCATATTTTAGTATCTTCTGTTATTTATAGACAGTGGCAAGACCAAGAATATCAAGCAAGAGCAGAAGAACTAATAAGAAAGATAGAAGAAGGTAACATGTATGTTTCTATGGAGTGTATCTTCCGTGGATTTGATTACGCCATCCAGACCCCAAATATGCAAAATCATATTGTCGCTCGTAATGAAGGGACGGCCTTTTTATCTAGGCACTTAAGAGCATATGGTGGGACTGGAGAGTATGAAGGTCACAAGGTAGGTAGACTCCTAAAAAACATTACGTTTTCTGGCAAAGGCTTCGTCGAAAGACCAGCTAATCCAGAAAGTATTATATTTGATAAAGATCAAATATTTGATTTCACTGGAGCCTCAGTTTTAAAAAACCTGTTTTCCAGTGACAATGGTGTATCAGTTAGGATAGAACAAACTATTCTTTCTAATACGGATTCCGAATCTGAAGAGGAGAATTCCATGAGTGATTTTTTGAATGATCAGGTCAAGGAACTTAAGGAAGCTCTTACTACGTCGCAAGACATAGTAAAAGAGTTGACTGAAAAAGTTTCGAAGGCCAATGTGGAAAAACTTGAATCTGAAATTGCTGAGCTTACTCAGTCAGTTTCTACTTTGAGCGATTCCATTGCAGAAGCAGAAGTTAAATCTACAGAAGACACAGAAAAGATTGAAGCTCTTGAAGCATCAGTCTCTGAGTTGACTGAAGCAAAAGAGACTGCTGAATCTGCTATCGCTCTGATGGAAAAGGAAAAGAAAAAACAAGCGCGAGCCGCTGCTTTAATCGATGCTGGAATCAGCGAAGAAGAAGTAGAAGCCAAACTTGAAACTTTCGCATCCCTTTCCGAAGAGCAATTTAATGACGTTGTCAGCATAGTCGCTGGTCTCAATGAGCCCGGAATGGTTGATGGTGAAAGTGAAGAAATTTCTACTAGCACCGACATCCAAGATGAAACTGACCCTTCCGAAACCCAAGAAGTAGCTGAAGCTGAAGCTAAAGCTGATATTGAAGAAACAGACGAAGAAGTTCTGGAAACAGCTTCTATTGAAGAAGAAGCCGATTTATCGGTAGCTTCTGAAGAAGAAGAAGTAAACCCAGTTGAACAGACTCGTGCGGGACTTCGTGATTGGGTTGATTCCTATGTTTTTAATCAAACGCAAGTAAAAGGAGATATCTAAATGGCGCTAAAACCTGATAGAGTCGAACACTTGACAGATCTCAGCTTCTTCTTGAATGAAGTTGCAGAGCGAGGACAGTTTCTTATTGTTAGCACAGCAGGCTCAGGCGCTGCTATGGACGATAGTACTGCCAAAGCTGCTATTGCAACTGGTTCAGGCAAGCCGCTTGGTCTTCTGTTGAATGATGTTGTAGACCTTGACCTTACACGTCAACATATTAACTTTGCTAAAGATGAAGTTCAAAAAGGGAGTAAAGTCCTTATTCTTCGTCGAGGCACAGTTGTGACTAACAAGATTGAAACAGGTATATCTCCAGCTGGTGGAGACATTGCCTATTACAAATCAGATGGGGAGCTAACAACCGATGTTGATAGTACTCCGGTTGGTCAATTCCTTTCCTCAAAGGATGCTGACGGATATGCTAAAGTAGAAATTAACGTAATACCAAATGTATAAGGAGAAATTAAATGACTAAACAGTCTTTTACCCCCACTCCTGAGATGGAACAGATTCTTCGCCAATCTGGTTCACTCGTCAAAGAAGAATCTCTAGGAGCAACTGCCGAATTGGCTAAAGCTCTTGAAATTCCTCTTCGAAAAGGAGTAATGAGTGGCGATATACTTGATGGTATCTATGAAGCTGTCCGTCTTGCACCCGGTTCTACTGCTGAATTTCCTCTGGATTTTCTTGCGCCCGGAACAGAAAGCGACTTCGTAGCTTATACTATCCCTAATCATGGACGAATTCCAGAACGTCATGTTGAAGGTGACTATGTAATGGTTCCAACCTACGATGTAGGTGCATCTATTGACTACTTACTTAAGTATGCTAGAGATGCTCGTTGGGACATTGTGGGTCGCGCAATGGATGTTCTGCAATCGCAATTTACTAAGAAAATGAATGACGACGGATGGCACACTATTTTAAGTGCTGGTGTTGACAGGAATATCTTGGTATATGATGCTGATGCATCTTCTGGTTATTTCAGCAAGAGACTTGTTTCTCTTATGAAAACAATCATGAGACGTAACGGCGGTGGCAATAGTACTTCAATCAATAGAGGTCAGATGACTGACTTGTTCTTAAGTCCTGAAGGGCTTGAAGACATCCGTAACTGGGGTGTTGATGAAGTGGATGATGTCACGCGTAGAGAATTGATTACACGAGAAGGTGGTCTTATGACACGTATCTTCCAAGTTAATCTCCATGATCTTGATGAGCTTGGTGAAGGTCAAGAGTACCAAAATTACTACACCTCTGATCTTAGCGGTTCAATGCCGGGTACTAAGAAAGAGATCGTAATTGGTCTTGACCTTGGAAGCAATGACAGTTTTGTTATGCCAATCCGTCAGGAAGTCCAAATCTTTGAAGATGACACTCTTCACAGACAAAAACGTGCTGGAATGTACGGTTGGGCTGAACACGGCTTTGCTGTTCTTGACAACAGACGCGTTCTTCTTGGTGCATTCTAAGATAGATGCGTTCTTAGTTTAAATAAGTCGCCTTTAGTGACCCTCCCGTTGCTAGCGGCGGCTTTTTTTATTAACAGGAGACGTTGAGATGGTGTTAAAATTAGAAGATAGAATACAGCAAGGAACAAACACAACTGGTTCTGGGAGTATAGTATCTCTCGATGTCTCATATTCAGGAAGTGGATTTCAAGACTTCTCGGTTCTAGGAAGTGGAACTCAGACATATTATGCTATACAAGAGGGTTCACTATGGGAAGTTGGAATAGGTACCTATAGCTCAAATTCCCTATCTAGAGATACAGTCTTAGACAGCAGCTCAGCAGGTTCTAAGATTACCCTAAATGGCAATGCATTAGTATTCTGTACTTACCCTGCTTCTAAAGCTGTTTTTGGAGATATAGAGAATAATGTCAATGTCACAGGATTAGTAGTTGGAATAACTGGTGTAAAATTTAATGATGGTACCATACAAACATCTGCATATACCGGAATTGGAGGGGACGTTGCTACGACCTCATATGTTACTGGTGTCTCTGGTTACTTACAAACTGAAATAACTTCTAATGTTTCTAATATATCTACAGTTTCAGGATTAATAGGTTCGGCTATCCCCTCAGCCACAGGGGTAAAGATAGATAAAAATACCTCAGATATATCAACAGTTTCGGGATTAATTCCGGGCTATTCTTGGAATCTAAGTGACGTCACCACTACTTCCAACATATCAAATACAGAAACGGTATATATCACAGGCAAGGGGGATATTTTTGTTGACCTTGTTGGGAATACAATAGTAATAAGTGGGAGTGGAGATGCAGGAATTCCCGTTGCAACAGGTGTAAAGATTGATGCCAACACCTCGAACATCTTGACGAATGATACCGACATATCTAACCTGTCTGGGCTCGTGTCAACGAACACTACGGATATCTCGACGAATGATACCGATATATCAAACCTGTCTGGGCTCGTATCAACGAACACTAGCAATCTCGTTGCCACAGGGGCTATTGTTGATACCCTTTCTGGAACGGTTGTTACCAACACTTCGAATATCTCGACGAACAGCGGAGACATAGTAACTGTCTCTGGACTCATTGGTGCAGGTATTCCCGTTGCG
>TARA_R110000851_G_scaffold38979_1_pt1 | contig 12858 bp, 10 predicted proteins | sample TARA_R110000851 | Tara Oceans TARA_R110000851 (sample SAMEA4397627) | marine metagenome | biome: Polar Biome; feature: [DCM] deep chlorophyll maximum layer (ENVO:01000326); material: water (ENVO:00002006), including particulate matter (ENVO:01000060) such as... | depth 17 m | reverse complement strand
GTTTCTATCTACTAAACCTTTAGTTAAAGGGCTTTCAGTAGTGTTTGTCAAACCTGAAGTCATGTCATTAGCGTCAAAGTTTATTGGGAAGTTATTCATCTTCTCGTTTGCCTTTCTCCGCGAATTGCAATTGCTTTAATTCTAAAAGGATAGCCAACGTCAGGTTCAAATCGTATTTTACCAAAGTCGTCGTCTTCTTCAGGCATTAAACTTACTTCGTAAATTCCAGTCCTTCTAACTGAATCAGTTACAGCGTTTGTAACAACAAACTCATCATTAATTATTTTTTCTTTGTATTCCCTTTGGTTATCTCTCATTACTTCTATTTGGTGCGTGTCTGTTAGATTTACACCAACGGAAGTAATAATTAAATCATTTGTATCCATTTCTCCAAGTTGCGTATTCATCCTTGGTGGTAGCGTGCTGAAATAAATTTCAGGTTTATATCCAAAGTAAAAATCTGGACTAAATATAAACATTGAATTACCAATAAGAGAAGTCACACTTATCGAACCACTGTATGCTTGATAAAGATATCTTCCTCCTAAAGAACTTGAAACATTTAATACATTTCCCTGAGATGAATCTGTAAAAGTTTTTTCTCCAAGAGAAAACAATTCTGCTGCTTTCATTCCTCTATTAAAAAACACAAAGTTATTTAAAGCAGTAAAATGAGAATACGAATGATTAAAAGTTACATAACCTTGAGTGACTGGATCATATGTAACTTTAACTCCTGGCAATTTAGCTGATGTAATTTGTTTAAGTATTTTTCCACCCGTTGAGTAACTAGGAGATGTAGATGACCCAAGATCATCTACATTAGAAGCAATTCCCTTTTGGGGATTTGCTCTTGTATTAACTGTGTAAAAATTATTAGCAGAATCAACTGCTTCAACTATTTGATTTGCTCCATAATTTAAATAATCAAGATCGCCTTTTAAAGATTCAATTATAAATTGATCTCCAACAGACATAGTTTCATCGTCTACATATATTCTTGTTTTGTTAGAAGAGGTGTCATAATCAACAGCAAAAAGATCAGTAACCATTTCATTTGGTTTTCCAGAAGCGTAAACAGTTCTATTGCTTATTGAGCAATCAGCTCCAACAAATTGTTGAGTGTTGTCTAAATAAGGAGAATAATTAGTAAGTCTTTCAATTGTGTTCATTCCTCCTTCTTTTAATTGTGCAGGAGTTTGATATGTATCAAAAAGATTAGAAGAAACAGGTATTGAAGCAGCCGCCCTTAAAGCTGGAGTTGAAACAGTATTATTATCAATGTTTGGAACAATGCTTCCCAGTATCATTCCGTGCAAAGTAACAGAATATTCATTCCCACTTAAAGCAGTCCCTCCCATTACTCCGCTTGTTTTATTATTAGACGGAGAGTCGCTAAATCCAAAATAAAATCCAAGTGGATGAAAATCGTTACTAGAAGTTGAACCTAATCCATTAAACATCCTGTAATCATTAAAGATATCCCAAGTGATATAGATTGGTTTATCTCTTTCACTTGCCATGTTCTCCGCGCCGCTATTAAACAAACCACTTGTGGCTGACCTGTTTGCGACTACCGAGATTTGATCAAAGTTTACATCTCTGTCAGTTCCAGTTTCTACGCCGTTAATATGTGAAGGCAAAAAGTTAGTACCTGAACCAGCAGCAAGAGGTCCGCCATTCGGCCCAAGTCCGTAGTAATACATATTTAAATAATTTGGAATATCAGCATCAGTATTATCTATTTTTTTAGTGTGAATTGTGCAAGCAAGTGTGATGTATCTATTGCTCGTGTCTAAGGGAGTTCCGCTGTTTAAATTTAAAGAAAGATCACCATCAGCAAACCCATTTGCTGAATCGCTAAAAACACCTGATTTAGATAATCCAAAAACAGAAGCTGCTTGTTCATTAACTAAAGCGCCTGAAAACGAATCGTCATCACCCGTAGCTGATGGTACTTTAAAGGTGGCAGCTCCGCCTAAACCAACTGTGTGATATCTTACGTGTGTAGGATTGTCAGGATCAGCGTTTCCAAAACTTCCATGCCCTAAGGTTGCACAGTCCGCATCGCTACTAGGAGCGCCACAGGAAAATTCTACTGTCCCAGTTCTTTCTAGCCTTAACCCTTCCGGGTCTTTATTTAATGTTGCCCAGGTAAGAGCGCCAGCACCACTTAAAAACCAAGGGTATTCAACAAGCCCTGAAGCCGAAGAATGACCAGTTGCGTACCCAGGATTAAAACCAGTAGTCGTGTCACTTGTAAGCGATGCAAGGTTAACAGTCGCAGATTGACCTTCGGTAACAGTATCATTTACTAACAAAGGTAACCCAGGGCTTCTGGTAACTGACATATTTAATTGATCAAAAGACAAATCATCTGAAGGAATAGTTGCAATAGAACGAACTAAAGGAGTAGTCCTAGTGTTGTAATCCGGGCTTCCTAATTTATGTTTAAATAAAGCTTTCTCTTTAGACACATCTAGATTTACCGCAGAAACAAGATTTCCAGAATTTGTAAGAAGCCAAAGAACAGCAATTGGCGTTCTTGCATACGCCATTGCTTTTACACCGTCTTTCAAAAGGTGTTCGCTAAAGATAGATTCCACCTGGGGGCGGAATCCATCTGCGTCTTGGCTGTACTGCATACTTAAAAGTTTGTCTCCAAGCTTGCTGATATAATAAATTTTACCGTCAATATACTCTGCTGGAACCTTGGAGGAACCTTCTTCTGAAATCATTCTCATCGAAAAATTAGATGGTGTAACTGCCCCGTTTGCCCGGAGCTTTTGAGAGAGGTATATCCCATTGGGCGTTCCGGCTATTAATCCGTAATTAGTAGATCTTAGCCAAAGAACTTTATCTGCTAGTCCTTCTTCAATATCATAAACAAACCCGTGATAATCAAACGTGACTGGATTGTAAGTACTAGCAACTGACCAATTAGATAAATCGGTACCACTTATTGTGTTTGCAGTATTTGCGCCCCAGTCATCTGGCTCAAAGTTATCAAAATCACCTTTTACAGAAAAAGCCATAGTGTTAGGCTTTTCATTACTTGCAGAGTAAACAAGTCGATTATCAAAAATAGCTACACAAGCAGGCCATCCGCCTGTTCCGTCAGGCTGAGGCTCTTCAAATAAATGACCAATTTTAGTTGTGCCAGTTAATCCTACATTGTAAAGCGGCTCTCTATGTCTATACATATTTAAAGGCTTAGTAACTCTATATCTGTAAGCCTTTAACGGATTTGAATGAGGTATGCTCCCAACCGTTTTAATGTTTGGTTCAACCACTCCCTCTAGAAAGAAAAAAGCAGGAGAGCTAACACTTTCAAAATCAGCCAAAGAGCTAATGCTTACGCCAGAAGAACTAGAACTAGAAGTTTCTCCATTTGGAGATATTGAAGTTGTTGTTGTAGCGCTTCTAGACTTTGTGCCATCAATGTAAGACAAGAAATCGCCCGTAGCATCAAACGGATTATTTCTTGCCCCCGAGCCGCTTTGTTGGGAAAACAAAGGTTTTCCTACAGGGCAAGCAATTCGTAATTTCCTGCCAACGATAGACGAGTCTGCATTAGTTCCACTTGCAGCAGTTATAATGTCAGGTGAACCCGAACTTTTCCAAAGATAACCATTTGTTCCTGGAATTGATAAATTGTATGTCCCAACTTGACCGCTAGAGTACCCAAGATTATCTCCAGAAACTCCTCCAGTTGACGGAGTTGTTGAACTAGAGCCAGTCATGTAATACCCACCTCCCCAAGCAACGCCTGGGTAAGTGGGTCCATTTCTCCAAGGTCCATAATTTGTATAATGACGACAAATCTTAAAGTTATTTAAACCTAATCTTGTAATCTTTCTAGGTTGATAATTCGGATGTGTGACAAAAATAAAGTCGCCTGCAATTGCGTATTGTAGATCGTCTAACTCTGATTCAAGATAAGGTATTGGAGAAGTTTGAGTTCCGTTTGCGTCAGGATCTGTTTGCCCAATGTAATCAGTTCTAAAAATAGTTTTCGGAGTGCTTACAAGGTCCTGCAAAACACTTCCTGTAGTGTCAGTTGTTCCTGCTGAGAAAAAAGTCCATTTAGTTGCTGTGTTAGTTGCTGGCCTAGACGTTGCAGCAATAGGGCCTGAAGTCGCTGCTTTTGCTACGAAGTAATTATTAGGAGCCGCAGCGTAACCAGAACCCCCTACGCAAAACTTTGGGTTCCAAGTAATTCTAACAATGTCTACTGGTTTGTAAAAACTAAGGCTTGCTCCTTCACTGTCTTTGTTGACAGTTTCAGAAGCTGTTACGTCTCGATCTACAGAATGAATCCAAAAAACTGAAGTTGCAGTAATTGCATCAGGTGCAGCGTAAGCAATGGAAGATGTGCCTGTTTGCTTAGAAAGCGTAAAGCTTGAAATAGCAGTTGTGCCGTCTATTGCTGAAATAGTAAAAGGACCAGCACCTGCATCATAAGGAAAAGTATTTTTTCCTTGAAAAACAAACTCGCCACTTGTAGATGCGTAACTCCCAGGAGGAGTAGATGTATTGTCGTTACTTGCAACTGGATATTGAGTTTCATCAACAAAAATCGCAGAGCTAATTGACTTATGCACAGTATCAGAAAGACCTGATTCAGTGTATTCGTACTTTACGGATTCACCATTCCTGAAAACACGCATTTTCTTTTCTGTAAATTCTATTAAATAACTTTCTGATTCTGAAAACTTAAATGGAATAAGCTTTGCTTTTTTAGGAGCGCCAGTACTTGTAACACCAGCAGTCATGTCAACGTATTCTGTTCCAGGCCGAGGGATTAAATCGCCTTTGTTTGTACAAAGGACATTTTGACTGTCAGACAAAGATGTACGGTACTTTTCTAAATCAGATCTAGATTCTAAGTCTGGGCTAATTTCACCGCCGGAAAATGTTTTTTGCTCAATGTTTATTTGAGTCAAACTACTCGCCCCATTTCGTCAGACCACGTTGAGTGATAGTCCATTACAGGAGAACCTTCTTGAGCATCTATTGATTTAGCTTGAGATAAAGCCATTGTGTATTCTTGATTAATAAGCTGAGTAACTGAAGCAGTTTTTACCAAAAGCTCAGAAAGCTTAATAGCTATTTTAAGAGACAAAGCTTCACAAAATAAAGAGTCAACCCCATCTTGAGAAGTGGAAAAATCTACATCTCCAACATATTTTATGTGTATCTTTTCTCCTGAATTACAAAGCAAAGATCTTTGAGGAATTGTTGCAGTCGTAGAGTTTGTTGATTTTTCTACAACGAACTCTTCTCCAGAGTTCAGATCTTCAACATCTAAAAGCCTAATAACATCGTCTGGTAATTGATATGCGTATTCCCATCTAGACTTTTTTTCTGATCTAATTGTTCCTACTGAATAATCGGAATTGCCAAACACGGACAAAGCTGTTCCATTAACAGAGAATCCATGTTGATCTCCTGACGCATCAACAGGAACAGAGCCTGCCGTCTGATTAGCAAGTCCTCCTTGATCTCCTAGCTTATTGTATAACGAGACATAAAGTTCAGAGTTAGCTAAAGCGCCGCCTGTTCTATGTGTTGTTGTTGCATTGTTACCATCATGCCAACCCCGTTTAACGTAATACCATTTATCATTAAGAATCGTGTACGGAGTTCCGCTAAGATAAATTGCGTCATTGTCCTGAATGCTGTGATCAAAACCAACAGCAGAGGAAGAAGGCGCTACGCCTTGTGGTCCATCTACGTGTTCTTTACTTATTAAATCTAAAACAACAGGATTGTTCAGTTTGCCATTAGCATGATCTTGACTGTAAGGACTGTCACCTGAGGCGTCTCCTGCGTAAAATCTTCGTATTGTTAATTTACGAGGGTTTAATGAGACTGGTCTTATTAAAGTTGTTCTTTTAACTGCAAAATTCCAAGGATGCGATCTAAGTAACTCTCTTTGCCAATCTTTAAAGTGAATATTCAACAATGCAAGACTTTGTTTTGTATCACCCGCTGCAATAAGAGTGCTAAAGCTTGTAGCAGTGCCACTAATAGTCTGAAGCCCAAGACGTATTAATGCCCTATTAGCAATATCAACTTCAGATTGTGCCATGCTACCTCCGGGAAAACAAAGTAAACACATCAGGGAAGCGGCTTGAGCCGCTCCCCTGTGTGTTTGTATTAATTAGTCGCCGGAAGTGTAATTAATCAAAACATTGATTACACCAGTGGCATCAGTTGCAGCATCAGCAGTTGTGCCTGCAATAATATACTGGAGATTAGTATCAGCACTTGCGCCAGCAAACTCATAAAGAGTTTGGCTTCTGTTTCCAATTGCCAACACATCAGCCCAAGCAACTGCACTGGACACAGCAAGATCAGCTACAATTGCATCTACATCAACAAGTGTACCTAAGCTTCCATCTGAATTTACAAGATAAAGACCTAGGTCGATAGTTGCACTAGAAGCGCCGATATTTCCACATTCAAAAAAACAAGAAAGAATACGGTCTGAACTCTTCATTGTTGCAATGGAAAACACAGTGCCCGCACCCAGTCCAGAAGCGGTAGTAAAACTAGCCGACTTAGCCCTAACTCGACCATGAGAAAGAGTGGGATCAGATCTAAACTGAGAATTAAAAGCGGTAATTCCGCCTACTGCTTGTTCTGCATACTGGGTAGAGTAATAAGTAGCCATTTTATTTCTCCTCTAGCACGTCCCCGCACTAGTAATCGGTTATAACAAAATTGTTATTACCATGCTTTGCAAGACCAATATCCCGCAGTAAGAATAGATTTCTTTTCTCCGCATTTGTGTCTTGCTCTAAACGATTTACGACGCTTTGGCTGATCCTTTTTAATACTCATATTTGGATCACCAAAACGAACAAGTTTTACAGTGCTGCCACTCTTTGCGAGTACAGCAGATTTTTTAGATTTACCGGGAGTCCTTTTTGGCTTGTTGTAGCCCGAAAAAGTTTCCCCTCTGTATTTGATTGCCATAAAGCCACCTAAGCAAACACCGGGGGCCGGAAGGCCCCCAGTGCTTACTCAATTTGATTTACGCGAGGCTGTCGTCTGCGTAACCAATCGTTAGCTTAGCTTCTTCCATTCGGGCCGAACCAAACGAAGCAGAGTAATAAATCTGCGTCGAGTAGCTCTTGTCCGCACGCTCAGTAATTCGAGCAGAAGTACCTGCTTCGCCAACTCCCGTAGAAAGAACGATCCCGCTTTTCTTCCAGAAGAAAACAGGACGATTGCTGTCCGCGGCACCATCAGCAGCACCATCTGTATTTGGATTAACAGACTGTGCAATTTGGATAAACTTAAACCCCAAATAGGTGTCAATCTGTCCAGCAACAAGCGCCTTGACGGTGTTGAAGTCAGAGCTGCTGATTCGACTGTCGTCAAGAAGTTGAGCAATCTGATAAGCAGTCAAACAACAAAACATATCTTCATCGGTGTCATCTTCAGCCATAAGATAAGTTCTTGCCGTAATTAGCTTTTCAACCGTAATTGGACCATCGTCCGAGCCACTTGCCGATCCAAAGGCAACATTGACTGCGCCAGCGGTTCCTGCACCCGTTTCACCCGTTGTCTGCGTCTTCGTGAAAGCATCAAGGATAAGTTCATCCTTCTTGCGTCCCATCGCATATGCAGCATTTGTCGAGTAAGCGTTGCCTGGATCGTTTAGCAGTCGAAGACGATCCTGACGGTCGATCAGATCCGCCCACTCATAATCATTGAGCGTGACGTTTCGTCTCGAATGGGGCGTATTGACAATCGGCGTATCGCCGTGTCGGCTTGTTCGCTGCACAACAGCAGTCGAACCAATCTGGTCATAATGGTCCTGCTTGGAAGACTGCATTTCATTACGGACGGTGTTCTGGAGCTTCGAGCCCTTCTGTTGCGAAAGGATATCAATGCCCTGCTTAAATCCCTGGATAAAGGAAGTTGTAATCTGGGTAGACATAGCTACCTCCTGTTCAATTAGGAGTTAACAGGATGGGGCTGCCCGTAATCGGACCCTTTCCCTACAGATTTACGCCTCTGTGGCAGGGTTCTTTACCCAAGCATCGGACTCGTGAAAGCTACCCGATACCTAAAGATTGCATTAATCTTCAGGATATGCAAATGATAGCAATCTTTCTCTTTCTTTGACAAGCTCTTGTTTAGATGGGTGAAACTCTTGGCTAAACAAGATCGACGCTTTTTCTGGATCAGACATAATCTGAGAAAGCTTTGCGTTAGCTTCTTCTGGGCTCATTGCACCGTAATTAGTATTAGTTCCTTCTAGCAAACCTTTTTCCTGAAAAGAATCTCCGATTTCTGCCATCATTTTAATGAAAGCAGGTTCGTTTCCTAACTGTGTTCCGTTTGAAAGTTCTATCGACGCCAAGCTATCAGGGTTGCCTTCAGTCAATTTATTTAAAGCAGAAGCACCAATGTTGGTCTTTGCCTCAAAGGATCGTCCCCATTCCTTTTTTAAACCAGAAAGATTTTCCTCTGTAGTTAGCTCTGCTTCTTTGTATAAATTTTCGTCTGCTGATTCTTGCCAAGTCGAAAGAGCATTAACTACTTTGTCGTATTGATCTGAACTTAAATTTGCATTGAAAGATGCTTCTGCAAGTTTTTGAAATACGTCATTGCTTTGATCAGGAGGAACTTGATAACCTTCTTGGTTTTCAGGAATCCCCATTTCTGACCTGTATTTGTTCCAAGTGTCTGGGGAGTCTTCAGCATTAGGAACAACAACTCCCTTGCGTCCAAGCAGCGATTGTAAATTAACGTGTTCTTTAACAAGATCATTTACATTATTAAACTTAGATACAGAAGGGTCTTCTCTAAATTGAGAATCTACTCCATCTAAAAAAGATGGAGTAGGCGCAGATTCAACTTCTGTTACTTCGTTGCTTTCAGTGCTTTCGGATGATTCCTCACTCATCAATCATTTGCCTTTCCTTTAGTTCATTGACCATATCAACTGCGTGACTCATTCCTACTAGGTTTAAAATCCTAGTAACAACTCTTCTTTGACCGCAGTTATAGCTAGTAGAGTACGGGTCTGTTGAAAAACCTTCTCCGAAGTATCCGACAAAATTAATTAAATCATCAACTACTTTTCTTCCGTCAGGATTGTTAAAAACAGCAGCGTAAAGTGAAGCTTTTTCCTTGTCAAAAACATTACTCACTAAAACCTTCCTCTTAGTTGATTCAAGACATCCGCAGTTTCAGCTCCACCGTCAGGCATAGCAGTCAAAGTTTGAGCCTGTTGAAGCGCTTCTTTGTTCTGTTCTTGTTCTGCCATTTGCGCTCTGCCTTGCTCTCGATCACTTCTAAGCTTTTTAATTTCTTTACTTGTGTTCATAATGGAAGGATCTGCTGCAAAATCATTGTGAATTGTTTTTGCAATCTTATCCGGGTTGTAGTTATCAAGCATTTCTGGGTAAACTTGGGAAAGAGCAATAATTCTTTCAAGAGCTTTCATTGTTGCTTCGGCTTCTTGAATCCTGTTTGCTCTTTGAGCAGGCGATATATAAACAACCTTAACACCTTTTTCCTGTAAGGAAGGAGGCATCATTGGTATTAACCTGTTGTCTATTGCAAGTTTTAAAGATCGCTCAACCATTGGTTGAATGAGTTCAACTTTAATTCTTTGGAATACTGGAGCAATCCATTGCTGCGCTCTTTGGGTCAACTCTTGAACATGGAAAGCAGTTAGTTCCTTGCTGTCCGTAATCTGAAGTATGTCGTGGTGATAAGCTTTTCTAATTGAATTTTGAAGACGCTCAATTTCAGCGTTGCCAACGCTGAAATTAGCTCCTGAATTAAGGGGACGAATCGGTTCCATTGAGCCTGGGGAGTAAGAACTTACAAAGTTGATGGACCCCGGAGTAGTTTTTGGCCCCTGTATTACGCCATCGTCAGATACGAGAAGTGGAGGGTCAACAGCTTTTTGAGCCTGTTTAATCCACGTCTTCACTACCTGATTAAGAGTACGCGCAAAGGGGTCCGCAATTACTCCGGGGCCACGTCCGTAAACTTGTCCTGCATCAGTTCGCCAACGAACAATGTGAATAGGAAGCTCGTCGTATTCTTCAGTCATAACAAAATCACCTTCTGATTCTAAAAGGTGATACGAAATGACGGAGTCATATTTATCTGGATGAGGGCTAAACGTGTGAAGCCAGCTCATTTCCTCTAAGCCCTTGCCAGCCTTGTTAGCTTTTAGAACTAAATCTGGCGTTTTGCTTCCAAATATTCTTTCAGCTTGCTCATTTTTTAACGTGTATCTCCTAAAGACCTTATCGACAGTTCCTTTTGTATCTTGATCAATATAGATTTCTGGAATAGGTCTAGAAGAAAAAAACAACGAATGTTTAGAAGGATCATAACCAGAATGGATAGCGCCAAAGCCATACCCAGTTAAATCACCTAGCGTTTCGTTAATTTGAGTTGGAAAACGACAAGCGTCACTTCTGTAAATGTTTTGAAGATTAATTCTTGCGTTTTCAAACCAAAGGACTTCTTCATCTGTTGTTTCTGTTTCTTCTAATGAATCAAGGTACACCCAATTTGTTTCAGTATTAATTAAAATTGCCTGAATAGCATTTGTAAGCATGAACCATGAGTCCATTGCTGTTCCATCATAAATCTTGCTGTCTTCAGGAGCCTTGTTTCGTTTTTGCTGCTGGAAGTCAGACCTTGCTAATTGGTAATCTGAAATAGATTGATATCGAGACTCCCAAGGCACTCTTTGGTTTTTCATTTCTGAAAAAACATCTCTACAGTCTTTGGCAGTCTTAACCATTTAGTAGCTCGTTTTCTTTGTTTTAGGTTGTGATGGTCCGTGAAGCATCATATTTACTGGAGCCTTAGAAGCCATTGTTGTTTCCATTGCAGACAACGCGCTTTTAATTCTTTTGTTTTGCTCTACTTCTTCTTCTACCATCCACCAAGGCTTATCAGCCTTTGGCGTAGGTTTACCGCCGCCAAGCAACATAGCCACCTCAATTCATTAAAGGGTTGTAGTCAAGGCCAGTAGACTCAACCATTAATCTCTTTGTTTCAGTTTTAGCGTATCGCTTCATCATCCAAGCGTACCTAGCTGATGATATAACATCGTCGTACAATTTCACAATCTTACCAGATTTTCTGTGGTACTGACCAATTTCATCTAGCAAAGGTTTGCAATGCGAAAAGATCTTAAATTTACCAGTTAGCATTGCTTCAAGCATTTCTTGTACTGGTGCTTCAACGCCAAAGCCTCCAGATATATTAGTAGCGTGTTCTGGGAGCATTTTGAGTCCGTGATTTCTGTATATTGTTGCAATTTGATCACCTGAAGATTGGTCATGCTTGTATCCATCGTGAGGCCAAGCAACAGGATAATTACCCCACACTTTTAATGCCGCTGCATGGATTGCGATAACTTCTCTGCGCTGTTTGTAAGCGGCAGTAATATAGAAAGCGTCATCATCGCGATCCCAAGCACAAAGACAAGCAGCAGTAGGATGATCCCATCCAAAATCCACTCCAATAATCCTAGACCAATGAGACGGGATCTCAAACGGATCGACGACCAACTCACTTTCTGGAACAGGGAAGATAAGTCCCTCGCCCAGCATTGGTTTTCCTTGTGTTCTTGCTTCGACTTCATGCAGCGGGGTTTTAGCAATGATTTCTTCAATTTGTTTAGGGGTGTAGTGACCTGCGTCGTAAATAGTCATCGTGACGAGGCTTTTGGCCTCGTCCGAAACTTCAGGGTAGAAAAGACGAACAACGTGAGTCATGCCCATAAGCGGCGTAGCCGTAATATAGGTAATACCTTGCGTTGCATTAGTACGAGTTACGCCTTCTGAGTACACGTCAGCAGGCGGTTCTTCGTCAAACCATACAACATGTACTGGAACGCCCTGCCACTTTTCGCGACCTTGATCATATGTTTTAAATTTAAGAGTAGAAACGCCTCCGCTGGAGTGCCGGACAGTAACAATGTCCGCTGAGTCACTCACTCCTTTAGCACGCTTTACTTCGAGAACGGAAGAGGCTGGAAGGGATCCAGTTCCCCATTGCTCTGGTGAATCACCGAGCAGGACTCGTTGGGGATTGTCTCTGGTGGTTTCCGAGGAGTTGCCCGATGCCCATGCTCTGATGGGGTGCGTGAACCTGTGGCCTTCCCACCAATCCGGGTAGTTCCCCGTTAAGTGCATAGCCATTTCCATGCCGCCTGAAAGGGTTTTCCCAAGCTGATTGCCAGCCATAAAGCACCGTTCGCGTTTAGTGCTTCCTACCTTGTGGAACTCCATCTGCTTCAGATAAGGCTTGTAGTTCTCCAGCTTCCGGCGTGATATCTCGCGCAGAATCTGGGCCTTGCGCTGGAGATTCTTGTATTCCTCCGCTTGGTCCAAACTCATCCTCCAGCATCTTGACTTCTAAGCGAAGTTCTTCGATGGATCTGTTTGCCATTTCATTTTTGCTCTCAGACTCTGAGAATAAACCAAAAATGCGCGCAAGGCTATCAAGGTATCCCTTGTGATCTTTGTAACGGTTAAGTTCTCTAGCGTTACGAACTCCCCATGCGTATTCATCAAGTATGTTTTTCTCGGTTAGCAGCGACCTGTTGATGACCATCTCTGCTCTTTGAACAGCGATGTGACCGATACGGACACGAATGTCTTGTCGTTTAACAAGAGCAGAAGGTCTACTTCCTACTTGGCCTCCTTCTGGTAAGCCAAATGCTGCACGATAAGAATCTGGAAGGCTTCGCCCAGTCGCCACATGGACGGAGAAGATCTCATGCCGCATGTTGTCCAGCGGAGTCCCGAGCTTCTCTTGATCCGTGAGGTTTTCATACTCTTCAAGGATCTCATCAAT
>TARA_R110000851_G_scaffold319392_1_pt1 | contig 12859 bp, 17 predicted proteins | sample TARA_R110000851 | Tara Oceans TARA_R110000851 (sample SAMEA4397627) | marine metagenome | biome: Polar Biome; feature: [DCM] deep chlorophyll maximum layer (ENVO:01000326); material: water (ENVO:00002006), including particulate matter (ENVO:01000060) such as... | depth 17 m | reverse complement strand
TTTATGTTCAAATACTTCGGCACGTTTAACTTTAGGTTTAATCCAATTAATGTCACTTAACCTAGTTTGAGGTAATACTTCCTGCCAACCGGGCATTATGTATGTTTTACCTGCTAATGTGAGTAAGGATGGGGGTAATCTATCTGTATGGTCATATTTAAATAATCTAAAGAATATAGATGAACCTAACCCCTTTGGATTGATGCTTAAATTACTTTTATCTTGCCAAAATCTACGGGTACGGAGATTTCCGTGTTTATTTAAATTTGAAAATTCTACTATGGGCATAACCTTTATTTTTATTATTATACCGTGAATATACGAAAACAAAGTCGGGTACCCTAATGGATACCCGCTTATTTTTAATTTATTTTTATGTTTAACTTACTACACCTGTTTTAGTAGATGTTGAAACAAAACTTAAAGCTGGTGTTGATTGTCTACGGTTGATATCATTATATTGAGTATTAAATGATCCATCTCCGGTTTGAAGTATAGCACCATTTAGTGATATAGATGAACCTTCTGCAAAACTAACTGTATCTGCTAAAAATGCAGGTCTTTTAACTGAAATAGAACCTCCTGTTGAACCAGCTCCTAAACTAGCATCTGCAAATGTAATTATTTCATCTGGAATGAATTCATTTCCATCACTTGTTACTTCCACACTTTCAATAAAACCACCATTAATCGTTACTTGAAGTCCAATATTTACCCCATTACCTGATGTTGTATAATTAGTATTACCGGCAAATGCATAAATACCATCACCTGCTCCTGCTGGATCAACAATAACACCTCCATAAAATACTAATTGACCCCCTGTTTTTACAACATTACCTGCAAACCCTCCATTATTATTTGGATATGAGGGGTGTGTATGAGAGAATGTAAGTTCTCTACCACCAGAACCCGCAGTGTAAGTGTAATCAAAAGTAGCATTACTACCACCACCTAATTGGTTGTTAGTTACTGTAATTAAAGGTACACCGGAAACAACTGTTACTGGTTTAGCAAATGTAGCAGTAATTGTTTGGACATTACCTGTAATGGTTTGAAATGATGGTGTGGCATCAAAGTTCACAGTTTTAACACCATTTAAACCTGTACCACCAGTTTGTGCGTTTTGAGTTTGTATTGCTACTTGCTGTTGCACAAAACTTTGATATTGATTCTCATGTAGTAATTGTTCATTTAAAAACTTTTGTTTGGCCTCTAATATAGGGATATTTTTATTTCTTGGGAGTTTAACCCAATCTTGCCAGTCTCCAGGAGAATCTTGTGTGTAAATGTTCATTGTTGTGTATTTTATTTTGTTATAAATATGTAGGGATTATTCCCTATGCGATAAATTCAGTACTACCTGTATTTGTTTGGGTATGCAGATCAACAGTTAATGCCCTACAAAATGCTTTTAACTGACCAGCGTTGTGTATAGCTATAAAATCTTCATCTGTTAAACTATTAAATAAATCTATTGAGTATCTACTCATGTTTTATATTTTAGTTATAGTTGCATTTGGCCATGAACCTATTTGCATTTCTTGATTAATAAGTAAATCTATTCGGTCTGTATATCTTTTATTCATCTTATCCATTACGACATACACCCCGTCATACGTAGTTCCTTTAACTAAAACCTTTGTTCCTTTTGGGTATTCGATTAGTAAATCTCTTGATACAGCTATTATTTTATGTTTATATGGGTTTTCTAGGTCTAATTCAAACATAAAAGCTGTATGTCCAGGATCACTATTCGTTTGAGCTGGTACTGCATTGTATACTGTAGCATGTACTTTCTTTTGTGCTGTAATATTAAGTGATAATAAGATAATCGCAATAGTTAGAATTCTCATATTTTATGGGTTTATTGTTTTTTTAAATAATGAAGGGCATCTGTAATTTTTTGACATCGTTCATAATCCTCATATTCCTCCATTACTTCAAGATTTTGTTCTAATGTTTCAACCATGTCAGGACGTTCAATCATAACATCATAAATTAAATCGTCATCCTTAGTAGTAAATTGAACAACCGGGATATTTTTTCGTTTAGTTTTAAGGTTTTTAAGTGCAACATCTACAATTATATCCGAGATGGTTTTGTTACCATCGGTAAATGAGGCATTTAATTCCTCTGTAGTATCAAATTCTAACTTGTGTTTAAATTTCATTATATCAAAAATTTTTCAAAAAGTCACCTTTAACTTTCTTATCCTGTAATTTACGAAATTTTTCGTCGGCAGCCAAACTTTTTGTGGCAAGTCTTTCTAAATGATTAGATTTTTGAACGTCATAATCATCAATTAATTCTTTATGTTTTTTATTTTTCATTTGTTATTTATATTCTACTTATATATTGATCAACGTCATCATCGTTATCGGATAATCCTAATTCTTTTAGACGTTGTAAGTGATAGTCATCTACCTCCCAATTAATTTGTTCGGTTGTACCATTATATTCCTGTTGAGTTTCAATTTGTTGTTCATCTTTTTTATTAAATATATCTCCCACAGTTAAAAAATAATCATTATAACATAACAGCTGGATATTGTTCAGACTATAGTTATTGCTATTTTTATCTTTAAAATGTAACAATAATGGGATTTTATAATCTAATACCCTACGTTCCTTAAACTTACATACGGCACATTCCTCTGCTATGTGTCCTTGTTCTATTAAGGCATATTTTAATTTATTGGGGTCAAATGATGAGGCTGCTATTCTACCTTCAATGATTTCAACCATAGATGGAAATTTCTTACCAGCATTTAAAAATTTAGGTATACCTTTACCACTTTGATTTTTATGACTCTCAAATAAGTTATACAATTTAGCGTATCGTTTATAATGTTGATACGATATATGTAAATATCTAGCGGCGGCCATATTAGATTGTGTTTTGGCTTGTGCCGCCTCAATTTGTAATTTAGATAAGGGTTTTGCTTTGGGCATTAATTATCTCCTTTTAAGTTGGTAACTACGTACTGTTCATATTGGTCTTCTTCCATTATGACTGTTTCTATATAAGTGTGGTCGCCTGAGCCTTTCATTACGGGTATTCCACGTTTAGTACCCACTGTAGAGCAATTTACACATACATTATAACCATATTTAGTTAATCTTAATTCTGGCATGTCTTTATTACATTTATTACAAGGTATCATTTTCATTTTATGGGGTTTGAATGTTCTAACATATAAATATGTAATTATTAATCAAAAATAAATTTGTCAGTGTTAAATAAATACTGTTTATTATCCAGATGTGATGTATTACTATCTACTAATTTGTTAATAGTAATTTTAAAACTACCAATTTTATATGTTCCTTTATAACTAGTTGGGTTTGATTTTAATAAATTATCAAGTATAGCACTAGAATTTTGTATAAAATCTTTATTTTCTTTGTTATTAATCTCCTTTTCTAAAGTATAAGAATCAACTTCGATTTTTGTGTAAAGATCTGTAAGGGGTTCATTGAATTCTGTTACTACTAATTTATCCTGTATGTCTTGACCCATGAATGTTGGTTTTAATTTAATCCAATCTTCGTGTGTGTACTTCCATCTTTGATTAGTATAATAATGACTATCAAAGTCTATCAAATTAACTAAAGCATCCCTAACTGGTTTCTCGTTGAAATTTATAATATCAAAATAAGGTTCTATAGATGTTAGTAGATCAATGTTTGGTGCTGAATTTATGTTTATATATAATATATTTTTATATTTAGGTTTATAAGTGTGTCCAAAATAACCCCACTTACGTATGAATCTTTTTAATTCTTGCATATCAGCTTTACCTTGCCACCCATTTGTAATGTCTACTTGTTTATCATCCTTTTTATACCACCCTTGACCTCTGGATGAAACACAGGTATAATGGTAAACACTGGCGTTCCAAGTTTCTAGAGCATCTAAACCACAACCTGCTAAACGAATAATAAAATCAGAATCTTCCCTTGAACATCTAAATTGAGTATCAAACCCACCTATCTTATCAAAATAAGTTTGTTTATATAAACCAAAAGGTGCAAAATGACCATATACTAAGGGTCTATTTTCCTTAGTTAAGTTTTTAGCAAACTCCATAAACTCCTCATATTTGAACTCATCAGGTGTAAGACCAAAACTCTTAGTAATCTTTTCAGGTGATTCTGGGTGGATTGGGGGTTCTATCCTAGCCATTGTAATTATTCTATTAGTATCACCATTTAAAGCTTCTAAAAAATATTTATCGAATTGAGGACTAACAACCATATCCGATTGGAGATAACAAACCACATCATTTGATGCCTTATCAAATAATATTGAAATATTTTTTTGATATCCTATCCTATGACCTGTAGTGTTTTTATGTATCTTAATATTAGGTTTATCTTTTCTATAATCTAATAACTTTTCATAAGTATTTTGATTATCTGAATCTATTAATATTAGGATCTCATGTTTGTTAAATTCAGTATTATTAACTAAACTATCTAATAAACCAACAACGTAATCTTTTTCATTGTTGGCCGTTGTTATACAAAAACTAATTGGTTTTATCATATGTTTCTTTTATTCCTGTTTCTAATCCTATTAAATCTATATTATGGGGTTGATAATTACCAGTATATGGAGACCCTACATTATTATTTTCTATTTTAATTTCACAATAGTGGTCACCTAAGCTTCTAATATATTTTGCTATTGATTCTAAAGTATAATTTTCTTTATAACAACAATCAATTAATTTGACTGATGGGTTTAATATAATAAAATCTATTATAATAACCAAATCATCCATGTACATAAATGAAAACTGTTTATTTTGGTGTATTTTTATGGGTTCTTTATTTTTATATTGTCTTATACAGGTTTTAATAAACCTGGTTTCCCATTCGTTTTCATCAAACACCCCAAATATTCTAACATTGTTTGATTTATTGTGGCTTTTAATAGCGTCCCAAATAATGTTTTTACTTAACCCATAGGGGGTATTAGGATAATCTAACTCAGCACCGGTTCCCAGATTTATTAGTTGAGTAAATTTATCCTCGTTTGCCAATAAGTTGTAAAACATTTTTAAATTAGAAGATATTACACCGTCATCATCTACTTTCAATCTACTTCCACCTTTTACAGCGGTATGAATAACCACATCAAAGTGAGGTGAATTGGAGAAAAAACTATTAGTAAGTTCTCTATTAGTTAAATCAAAATCCTCTCTACCTATCCCTACTACAGTATTGCCTGGTTTAGAAAATTTTGTTACTAAACTACTACCAATGTACCCATTTTTACCTGTGATTAATATTCTCATTTGTTTTTTAAATTTTGAGCAATCTCTAGAATTAAATCTTCTTGACCCGCTACTAATTTTCTATTACCTAACTCAAATATGAGTGAAGAATATTCAATCCCATTTAGTTTAGAAGCTTTTATAATAGGTCTTTCAAACCCTGAAAATAGTTTATTTAGTCCTGTTAATACATTTACAGGGCTTATTGAAGGTACTTTTGGAACTAAATAATCCATAACTTTATCGGCTTCAACTATAACTTGTTTAAAATCAATTCCCATTTTAAAGTTAGATTTTTCTAAAACTGGTAGTAAAACTTCTAGGGGTGCATTACCTGCTCCCGCACCAAACCCCCTAATACAAGCATCAAGATATTTAACACCATTTTGAGCTGCTACTAATGAATTAGATACAGCACAACCCAAATTATTATGGGCATGAAAACCAATATCAATACTTAAATTTTCAGTTAAGGCTTTAATTCTTTCTTGTACATCATGAGGTAAATAGGTACCGGTTGAATCCATTATTATAACGGCTTCAGCACCATAACTCTCCATAATTTTAGCATTCTCCACTAAAGTTTTAGTGTCGGTTAAAGCAGTCATCATTAAAACTCCTAATACAGTAACATCTTTATTTTTTAAATATTCAATATGTGATTTACTAAGGGTTGCTTCAGTACAATGAGTCGCAACTCTAACTATATTTACACCCATATCTATAGCTGGTTGGATATCTTTATCAATTGTAGCTATTCCTGGGATGATATGTACTCCTAGTTTGCTATTTGTAAGGTATTTTTTAGCTGTTTCTATTATTTCTCTATCAGTGTGTTTTGATTCACCTATTAATAAGGATGAAGCGCCTAAGCCGTTACCATGTCCTACTTCAATAATAGGGATATTTGCTTTGTTTGCAAATAAGCAATATTTTTTAATACTCTCTAACCCAATAGTATGTTTTACGCTGTGGTTTCCATCCCTAAGAGATGAATCGGTTATAATAATGTTATTCATCGTTTAAATGTTTTGTTATTTCTATTGCTGCACAATTAATTATATCTAAGTTTCCTGCGTATTCAGGTAAGTAATCTCCTGATCCTTTTACTTTAATACTTAGTACTAAAATATCATCCCTTAACCAACGAGGTGGCATCACTAACTCATAGTAGGGGATATATGTTTGTAATTTTTCAATTGTTTCATATATATCTTTAACTAAGGGTGTAAAATCCATATTACTTGCCTTAATAAACATAGTAGTTTGCATATCAACTTGTGGTATTGCAGGGTTTAAATTAAGAATTACTTTACATTCTTTACAACCTGTAAACTCTTTAATTGCTCTTTCTGTGGTATGTATGTAATTATCAATATTAAGTCTAGTTGCCATACCTGCACTATCAGAAGCTATCTGTGATACTACTTCGATATAATCCAGGTCGGTGCAATGTTTAGATATGACATTTAATAATGGGGTTGAAGCTTGACCACCACAAGTAATCATATTAACATTATCCCTATTTTGAATGATTTTTGGGTTTATATTAGGAACACACAAATCACCTACTTTAGCTGGGGTTAAGTCTATTACTTTTATACCTTGTTCAGAAAATACCTTTGCATGTTCTTTAGCATCATTTGCACTAGTACAATCGTAAACTACATCACAACATTTAGGATTATCAATAAAATATTGAATACCTTTATCACTTACAGCAATATTTAGTTCTTGAGCTAACTTAATACCATTAGATTCCATTCTTCTACCTACAAATATTACGGGCACAACAAAATCCGTTTTTCTTAATTTTAATAGTAAATCGGTTCCGATATTACCAGTTCCAATTATTCCTGCTTTTATCATCTTTTAATTTGTTTTGATTTTTTACTTAATTTTGTTATCATTTCTTTTTTTAATTCACTCATTGGGACTAATGGAGACATTTCTTCTATAGGGGGTGCTAGAATTGACCCATCTTCCCTAGGTACACCCTTAACTTTTGGTAAAAAACCTTGATTTGGGTCCATAAATACTTCTAATACAGAATTTAAAGGGTCTTTTAGGAATTGATTAATTTTAACATCGGCATTATTCCAATCTTTTAAAGAATAATATTCATATCCTAAGGCAGGTAATAATTTACTGAAATTAGGTAAGCCAATACCCGTATTTTTATCTACACTAACATAGTTACTGTTAAATAACATTTTTTGTGTATGTTTTATCATCAAATATCCGTCATTGTTGAATATAACGACTTTAACGTTTAAACCATTTTCAATAACGGTATGTAGTTCTTGCAGGTTCATCATTATCCCACCATCACAATTAAGACATAATACATCTTTATCAGGACAAGAGGCTGCTGCTCCAACTGCCCCCGCAATACCATAACCCATTTCACCTAAACCCAAAGAAGTAAACATCTTTTGTTCTGGTTTTAATTTGATTGCTTGGTGACCACTTAATAGTGCTGTTCCCATATCTGTAACTACAATATGATCATCTTTTAAATGGTTCGATAACTTATCTATAAATTGGTAAGAGTTAATATAATTACCATTATGTTCATGTTCAGGACCAACCCATGGATATTTTAATTTTTTATTATTACAATAATCTTTCCAGGAATTATCTATAGGTAATATACCTTCTATATTGTCTAGTAGCTGGTCTAATATAGTACTTACATTTTCTTTTATATGTAAATCAATATAATCTTTAGGAGCTTGCAAGTCTTGTATGTCTACACATATAATTTTACCTTCTCTAATAAATTCATCCCAATCATACCCCGTTTGTGGTAATGCTAATCTACTACCTAATACAATTAATAAATCACAATTTTGTACAATATAATTAGCACTCCTTTGACCATATAAACCAAACCTACCAAAGAAATTAGGATTATCATTACTTAATAAATCAATACCAGACCAAGATAAGGTAGTTGGAATATTTGTTTTATTTATAAAAGTATTAAATTTATCTTTTGAACCCGATAGACGAATACCATTACCCCCCAATATTAGAGGACGTTTTGCTGAATTAATAGAGTTAATTAAAGATTCAGAATAATTTTTTAGTACTAATTCTTTAGTAATATTCTTTTTTTCCCATGGTCTTTTATTAACCATTTTAGGTTGTAAATCAAAAGGTATGTCTAACCAAGTTGGACCCTTCCTATCTTCCATAGTAACTTGTAAACATTTTTCTAATTCCGATTGAATATCTTTTTCATTCATTAGACAGTGAGAGTATTTAGTAACATCTTCAACCATCTTGGTTATATTTAATCCTTGGGTACCATACATTCTTAGTTTAGAATGCTCCTTAATATGATAGGATGACTCATTACCCGATATTATAAAACCAGGTATTGAGTCTGCCCAATTACTTACAACACCAGTTACTGCATTTGTAGCCCCAGCTCCTGCTGTTACTATTGCAGCAGAAACTTTACCTGAGGCTCTAAAATGAGCTCCCATAGCCATAACAGCTGCTTGTTCGTGGTGTGTGTTAATAATTTTAGTATAGCCTAACTCATTAATAGAATTAAATATATGTGAGTTTGCAGAACCTATAATTCCAAATACCGTTTCTATTTTATTCTCTTTTAAAAATTCAGCTACTAAATCACTTACTTTTACCATATAAAATTTGATTTATAATAATTTACTATTTTAGGTAATTCACTATCAAATACCATTTTTGGATACCACCCTAATGACCTTAATTTATTATCATTTAAAGCATACCTAACATCTTGTCCTTTTCTTTCAATATCTAAATCCAGAAAATTTGAACTTTTGTATATTTCTGTTTTCTGATGGTATAATGTAATGACTTTATTTACGGTATCCAAATTTGTTTGTTCAAATCCCCCACAAATATTATATATTTGGTTTTTTGTTTTGCTGTTTATTATTGTTATAACGGCATCTGCAGTATCTTTTGCATGTAGCCAATTTCTAGATGGGGTCCCACCATTATGTAGTGGGATTTGTTTACCTAAATGTAAGTATTTTATAGATTTAGGAATTAGTTTTTCAACATACTGCCCAATTCCATAATTATTAGTTGGTCTTAAGATAACATAGGGTATATCATAAGTTCTACCCCAAGCTGTAATTAATTGATCTGCGGCTGCTTTTGTTGCTGAATAGGGGTTTGATGGTGTTAATATATCCGTTTCGATATGTTCTCCTTCAGTTATATCACCATACACTTCATCTGTTGAGAAATGTAATAAAGTAGGTAAATTTTTACTTTCGGCTCTATAATTTCGTATTAGTTCAAGTAAATTATGAACACCATTAATATTTGAATGGACAAAATTTTCACTTTTAACTAGTGAATTACCGACATGGGTCTCTGCTGCCGTATTGATAATATAATCACATTCGTAAAGGAATTCAATATCATTAATGTCTGTATTTTCAAATATAAAATTATCATAAGAACTAAATTCTTTTAACAATTTAGGGTTGGAGGCGTAGGTCATTACATCAATACCTCTTACATACCATCCTCTTTTCAGACATTCTCGTGTTACATAGGATCCTATAAAACCTAAACAACCTGTTACGTAAACTACTTTTTTCATATTAATTATCTATATTTATCCAGTTAGGTGGATAGTAATTACCATTAATCCAGGATGATGGGTGATCTGGTTTAACATAATTTGTGGGACATACTATCTTTTTGTTTTTATTTTTGCTTAAAAAAGCTCCCCACCAAGGGTAAGAACTATTTGAAATGATATGATGATCACATAAACTTAATAATGCTAAATCTTCTTTTTCAGAGTCAGTACATACCTTTTCTCCACCTTTTGGTTCTACAAAATATATATTATGTCCATCTAAAATAGATTTAGAATATTCAATATCATTAGAGAAACAAATAAAATTATACTCATTATAGGGCATAAAATTTTCGACTATAGCTTTAGTATAATACTCTATTCCTAATTCACAAAATGAAAATTCAGGTAATAAATAATCACCCCTTCGCATGTGTATACTTATTATAGGGTTATCATTACCAAATGTGTGTTTAATTTCTTTAAATTTAATATCTGCCTGATCCTGTATTTGGGGTTTATAAGACCAAGACTCAACTTCATCTTTAATATCATTATACCAATAAGTGTATAAATCAAACCTACCAACTAAATTGTAATTAAAACCCTCATCTAAGTTAAATAAAGTTTCATCGTAAGTAGTAGTATGGTAATTTATGTGTTTATCTTTAAAATCTTTAAAGAATTCATTAGGTTTTATTTCATATTTTAATTCTAACAAGTCAAACAAACGTAAAGAATTTGTAAACGTTTCCCCAGTATGGGGGTAAATTATATCCTTACCTTTAATCATATCCTCAGAAAATGCAATTGTTAAATTATTAGCCTTGGCTACAGCTGACAATCCTGAGAATATGGTAAGTTGTGAACACATACCACCTGAAGATCCCATATCTTTTAGTGTTATATAGTTCATATTATTTATTTAAAGGGTTTTTAAATATATCCATCCAATGTTCAATCATTTCATCCATCATACTACTAAAAGTGTATTCACACTTCCATCCTAATTCTCTAATTTTAGATGAATCACCTTTTAAGTATTTTAATTCTTCAGGTCGAAGGAATTTTTTATTTTGTACAACATACTGTTTGTAATCTAAACCTAATTGGTTAAATACATACTCACACATATCCCTTACAGAACGTGTTTCACCCGTTGCTACAACCCAATCTCCTGGTTCTGGTTGTTGTTGGATTAAATGCATTGCTTTAACATAATCTTTTGAATGTCCCCAATCTCTATAAGCATCTAAATTACCTAATTCCAATTCGTCTTGTAATCCTAATTTAATTCTAACTGCAGCCTTTACTACTTTATTGGTAACAAAATTTGATCCTCTACGTGGTGATTCATGGTTAAATAATATACCATTTGAAGCGTGGATTTTACGAGCATTTCTATAATTACGTACTATGTTATAACCAAATACTTTAGCACAACCATAAGGTGATACAGGTGTCATTGTAGTGCTTTCTCTTTGAAATCCATCTTCATCTACTGAACTACCAAACATTTCTGAAGAAGATGCTTGATAAAACTTAGCTTTAGGGCAATTATTACGAACAGCTTCTAATATGTTTACAACACCTACTGAATTAGTTTGTACTGTGAATTGTGGAATTTCATAACTAATTCTAACGTGGGATTGGGCTGCTAAATTATATACCTCATCAGGATTAACTTCCCGCAATATCCGTTCAATACCTGATGTATCGTTTAAATCACCGTAACTTACGTGTAAATTTTTATTATTTCGTATAGGGTCTAATCTTGATTGTTGATGTTCAGGTGTTGAATTTCTTCTAACTATACCATGAACTTCATATCCTAATTCTAATAAGTATTCGGCTAAATAAGAACCATCCTGTCCTCCTATTCCTGTAATAAATGCTTTTTTCATAAATTTTAATTAAATATATCCATTTGTGTTAAATCGGGCCAATCGTTTAAAACCCATTGTTTTGGTTTTGTTTCTATTGCACTTTGTAATTTATTTAAACCATTTTGTGCCGTTTCAGGGGTCATATAGTAGTGATACCCTAAAGTATTAATGTTTTGAGTTCTCCATGGAACATTTGGTATTCTTCCATCATATGTCATTTTCTTTAATTGTTCGGCTGCTAATTTATCATCCGTTAATATAATACCTCCTCTACCCAGAGACAAGTGTTTTTGAAATTGAAATGAAATACTCATAAAAGTGTTTGGGACATAACTATCTTTCTTCCATAATACAGCAGCATCTATCACCTTATCTGTAATATAATAATAGTCGACCCAATTCTCATCTTTCCAAATTAATTCAATTCCTAATTTGTGAGAAAGAAAAGGAATAGAGATATAAGTATGTTTTGGAACCGTTATTTTATGTGCTTTTGTATACTTTAAACATAGTTCAACTCCGTGAGTACAGCAGTCAACTGCTACGGCATATGGTGAATTGTAGAATTTAGCTAATTCTTGTTCAAATTTAGTTACTGTTTCAAATCCCATAATTATTTATTTATAAATTTTTTCATTGCAACTCCACTTACTTTAAGATTGTTTTTAGAGTAAAAATTAATTAAAGACTCATCACAAAGTAATGTTACTCTATAGCATTCTAAACATCTTGCAAGATCAATTAATTTATTAATAAGATTTACTCCAACATTCTTACCTCTTATATTTTTGTCTACAACAATATCTTCAATATGTCCTGCGGCTTCACCTCGTATCTTATATTCTAATACTAGAGAACCATAAGCTATAATTTTATTTTTTAATACACCTACAATAGAATGTGATGAAGATGTTTTAAATAACTCCCAACATTTTTCTTTATCTCTATCTGAATAATCTATTTCTGTTAGTTGCTGTAACAAGAGAAATATTTCATCTAAGTCCTCTTTTACTATTACCCTAAAGATTATATTATCCATTTAGAAACGTTTTATCTAAAGCTTGACCTTCATATGGTCCTGTTTTATACTCATA
>TARA_R110000851_G_scaffold112921_5_pt1 | contig 12909 bp, 7 predicted proteins | sample TARA_R110000851 | Tara Oceans TARA_R110000851 (sample SAMEA4397627) | marine metagenome | biome: Polar Biome; feature: [DCM] deep chlorophyll maximum layer (ENVO:01000326); material: water (ENVO:00002006), including particulate matter (ENVO:01000060) such as... | depth 17 m | reverse complement strand
GGGTCTATTTTAGATGCTGGTCTTAAAGGTTATTTCGACAATCGAACAGCTAGAGACACAAGTAGTGTAGAATTAATAGGGTTAAACTATCCTTTATTTAACGACACAAAAAAAGAAAACCAAGAAGTTCCAGCTAGGGGTGGGTATGGAGTGGAGGCTAATGAATTGAATTTTGTCCAAAATTTCATCTTAGCGATTACAAAAGATATTTCAAGCGATACTGGGACAGGTGTTGGTTTTGTAAATACATTTGGCGAAAAATATATTTCCGACCCCATTTCTAATTTTGAAGCATTGGCTGATAATCCTTATAAATCAGATTCAATAAATATTGCTAAAAATATGTTACTGAGATCAGGTGTTGCGTCTTTTCTTACAGGAAATGAGGTTAGCGACCCTGATTTACCTAATGGGGAAAAAATGAAAGCATTGGCGGAAGTAGAGTTTAAAAATATTGAACCTCTTTTGTTAGATTTAATTAAAATCGGTAAATCTGATGAGCTTAAGGATTTCTGTGAATTTTTTACGAAGATTTTTAATACAGATGATAATACTTTTGATGAATTTTCTGAGGAGGTTACAGGTGTTGATAGGGATATTTCTGTTTCGAATCCCGCTGAGAGTAAAATATCAGAGTACAAAAAAGCAAAAGTAACATTGAATGATGGGAAAGAAGTGACTTTAGGGCAAATTATTAAAAAATACTTGGGTGATGGCGATGACCCTAAAAAAAGATACGGCATCGATACAGGTCTTTTGAAATCAGATTCAAAATACAGCTTTATTGGAGGTCAATTATTTATTAATGCAGCTATTGATTCGAGTATAACTAGATATATTGTTTTTAAAGGAAATGAAGCTGGAACAGTGTTGGAAAAATATAAAGCTCTTGATTATAATCCTGCTAGCAATTTTGTCCCTAAGGGTGCTTTCCCGATTGATTATTATGCTGACGATCCTGATAAACTACCAGATTCAGTTAAGTCGGTTGCAGGTTCGGACAACTCAGATAGCGATCATTTAAACTCAGCTATCTTCAAAGGCGCTGCTTTTAGTTGGGACAAAATAAAAGATTTAAATAAACAGTTAAGAGAAGGTAAAATGACTCTGGATGAAATCAAAGATGAGGGTGTTTTGTTTAGGAGTCCATTTGTAGCAGACGGTGAAACGGTTGAAGATGTTTTTGTTGATGATGATGATGATATATTTGGCAAAGCTATTACGCTTTATTCTGATGTTGCAAAAAGCGTAAAATATGCCGCAATGCCAGTGGCTTATGGCGGTCTAGCCTCGACTAGAGGTAAGACTTTTGATTTAATGAGCGGAACTAGAGTGTCAAGAACTCAGAGGAAATTTCTGACAGAATTGTCAGTCTTGGTTTTTAAGGAAATTACCAAAGTCACTAAAGAAAACCAAACAAAGCAAGCAAAGCTTTTGAGTAAGTTCAATAATGCTGAAGATGATATTTACAAGCAATTCCATGCGCTTTATCATCAATGGAGCAGTATGGCTCAAGGAGATGGTGACAAAACGCAGCTTGTTAATCAGGAGGGGGGTTTAAGAAAAAAGTTTTCTGATGATTTTGGCAACAATCATTTTGATCATAATGACTCAGATTTTAATGTTCCAGATTTTAAGACAAAAATATCTGATGAATCTTCTACAGCTTTTGTTTATCAGTTTCCGCTTCAAAGTATTTCAGAGGAAGGTGGAAAAGGGATTAAAATTAAAGATGCTATTATAAATATTGACCCTTTGAGGGAGTCATTAAATAATGCAAATACCACGGTGTTGAATGTGATTCAGAATATTTGTACCAAGAATAATTTCACGTTTATTGTTGTACCCGGTAATCCCGGTTACGACAAAACTGAAGAAATTTTCTCACCTCAAGTAACTACGTCTGGAGGTTTATTCAATACGTTCCATATAATGTTCTTGCCCACTCCAGAGTCAAGAACTAATTTATCGAATTCATCTACATTAGAGAGTAATCTTGTGCAAAAGAAAGAAAACGTAAAAACAGCGGTGGAAGGGTTTGTTGTAAAGTTTGGAAGTCCAAAAAATCAAATCGTTAAAAGTATTGATGTAGACACGGTGGATAATAAAGTGACCGCTGAATCGATTATTAATTTACAGGCTCTTGTGCAGCCTAACACAGAGACCAAGAAGCGTATTAGAGATTGCTCTATGCTTACTGTCATGTCGGGACGTAGTTATAAGGCAAAATTAAATGTTTTGGGTAACGCAAAGATTTTCCCGACACAATTCTTTTTCTTAGAAAGAACTCCTTTGTTTGGGGGTTTATATCAGATTATGAATGTGTCTCACACAATTACTCCAAATAACATGGAGACTAGTTTTGACGGAATTAGAATGAGGTTTGCTGACGGAGATTATGCAGCTGTACTTCCTATTACAAAACAATATTATACTGACTTAGCAGAGAGGTTTAAAATAGGAGAGAACTCTTTACCTGTTGAAGGTAATGCGGAGCAAATAGTGGCCGTTCAGGGTGAAGCGGATTATGGTATTGAAGACTTTTCTGACCATGATGTTATTCTTCCAGAATCAGCTGAAGTTATTGAGAATGTTGGCGGCTTAGATATTGATAGAACTTATCGTTTGAGTTCGGATGAATACCACCATAAAGAGTTTGATAAGAAATATATTTTTATTCATCATACAGCAGGTGGGCCTAAAGCTCGTTATGTAGTTGATGGTTGGAATAAACCTGCGTATTATAAAAAATCTGGAAACTTAGTTAGGGTTGCTACGGCATTTATTATTGGTAGAGACGATGTTAATAAAGTACACGAGTGTTTTGATCCTAAATACTGGGCAGAGCATATTGGGATAAGTGAAGCTTCTAATTATAAGTTCCAAAGGAATTCTATTGGAATTGAGCTTTGTGCTTACGGTGGGTTGAAGAAAAGGGGTGGAAAATTCTACGCTTGGCCTAATAAGTTTGGGACAGGAAAAGGCAAAGCTACTATAATACCAGAAAACGAAGTAGTAACTCTTTCAAAAAAGTTTAGAGATTATAAGTATTTCCAAGCATATTCTGAAACTCAAATTCAAGCGCTTGAAAAATTGCTTGAATATACTATTGAAAAATACAATGTTCCAGTTCAATCAAATTTTGGGATGGATTGGTTTAGTTATAATTCTTCTCAGGTAAAAAACCCTAAGGACGGAATCTATTCTCATGCTGCTGTAAAGATGGAAAAGTCTGATTTGTACCCTGACCCAAGGTTAATTGAAGTCTTTCGTAAGATAGCTAAAAAATACAGTTAAATTTCTTTATTTATTTTAGAAATCGACTTGATTTTTACAATTTTATATACTACATTGTTAATGTAAAATAACTATAAAACTTTCAAAAAATGTTAACAAAAGTAATAAAAAAGAAAATTGGAAAAGAAGTACACACCTTTATGGTGGAAGGAGAAAATTTTCTGGAAGTAATGCAACAAGCGCAGAAGCTGTCTTTCCCAGACGTGTATAAATGTGGTGTTTGTGGGTCGGACAACTTAGTTTTAGGATATCACAAAGCTCAGGGTAAGTTTGATTACATCACAATCAGATGTAGAAATTGCAAATCGTCCCTAAACTTCGGGCAACAATCTGAGGATAAGGATACATTCTACTTGAAAACCAAGAAGGATGATAGCGGTCAAATGATGAGGGATGACAGTGGGTTCTCTATTTACGATTGGCAGCAAATCAATAAAGACTAATAATAACTAAAGACTAAACAATGGCAAAAAAAATAAATTTAGACGAGTTGTCTACAGACGAGCTGAAAGCAAAACTTATTGAAGTTCAGGAAGCTGGGGATCAAGAATTGATTGCAGAGATTGAGATGAAATTAGATAGAATCGAAAAGCTTAAGAAGAGAAAGGAGAAGATAAAGAAGAAGTTCAGTACTTTGGGTAACTATAAAAAGAAATCCAAATTCGAAGAGGTTAGGTATAAGTCTCAGGACTGGATTGATATGTCGCCAGCTTTTAAGGAGGTGACCTGTCTGCCCGGTATTCCGACAGGGCATGTTGTCATGAACTACGGAAAATCTGACACAGGTAAATCCACAATGGCTCTTGAGGCTGCTGGTTTTGCTCAAGCTCAAGGAATTCTTCCAGTGTTTATCATCACAGAGAAGAAATTCTCATTTGAACGTGCAGAGAAGATGGGTGTAGATTTCAATGACGCTCTTATGTTTAATGGTGTTGACACGATTGAAGAGGGGATTGAAATCGTTGATAAAGTGTTAATAGATCAAGAAAAAGGAGACCTTCCTTATGATTTACTTATCCTTTGGGACTCAATGGGAGCTACACCTTCAAAAAGGGAGTATGAGGCAGCTCAGAAGAATGATGGAAAGAACGGTGGTATGATGGTTACAGCTAAGGTTCTTCGTGAGAAGATCAATAGATACATTGGTTTGAAGATAAATAACACTCGTAAAGAGAACTATCCGTACACTTCAACTCTGTTTATTGTAAACCAAGCATATACAGCGCCACCTGCGATGCCAACTGGCCCGCCTTCATTAGTTCCTTACGGTGGAGATGCTATTTATTATGCAGCTACTTTAATATTCCGTCAAGGTGGAATTATTGGTAGGGCATCTAAAATTATAGCTCAGAAGAATGGTAAGAAAGTTGGTTTCGCTTTGAAATCAAAGCTTGTGGTTGAGAAGAATCACATCACTAATGTAACAGCTACGGGAGAGATTCTATGTACTGATCATGGCTTTCTTTTAAACACCAAAGATGCTATAGACACATACAAAGAAGAGTACGCTTCAGATTGGGATTTAGAATATGATGAACTTTATAAGTTAGAAATCAAATAATTTTTCTATCTTTGTTGAGGAAAAAATAAAGGGGAATGATTTCATTCCCCTTTTTTTGGCAAATATAAAAAAATGAAACAGAGAGAAACTCTTGTGCTTTACGGGGACTGGCTTCTTAAGAAGATGTACTATAGAAACAATTCTATGGTATACGGTGTTCACGGGAAAGATAAGTGTGGCGCATTTGTTGGTTTCATTTCAACTTTAAAGAGTGTAATTGATTTTCTGAATCCAGATAAAGTAATTGTGTTTTGGGATGGAATCCATGAAGGGTTTTTCAAATACAATATTTATCCTGATTTAAAATTAGAAAAGAAAGAAAAGTGGCGTACAAATGACGCAGCTATAAACTCTCTTTTTTACACCAACAACCACCAAGAGGATGCAGCTCAGCTTTGGCAGCAAAAAATACTCTTGCAAGAATCGTTAGAAGATTTATGCATTAGACAAGATGAGGAGCAGTATTGTGAGGCAATAGATTTGATTGCTCAATACTCTTTAAAAGCTAGTGAAGAAGGTGAGAAAGTATTTCTTTACGGGAGGGAATATGATTATTTTCAATTAATATCGGATCAGATACAATGTATTATACCGAATAAAGAATTATTCTTAAGTGAGTCTAATTTTAATAAATTTTACGATTACGATATTGAAAACGAGCTTATGCTTAGATGTTTTGTGGGGTCAAACTCTAGCACTTTTAGAAAATTTAAAGGAATAACTAGAGCAAAGATAATAAAATATTTTCCAGAACTTCAACAGACTCATGTTAACTTTAAGGAGTTCATTAAGTTAGTTGAAGAAAGGCGGGGGAAAAAGAAACTAAAACTCTACGATACAATATTAAATGCTCACGAAGACTTGAAAGTTAACTCAAAATTGTTAAATTTGCAATCCCCTTTTATAAACAAAGCATCGGAGAGAATAGTGGAAACACTTTTGCATTCTCACTTAGATGTTGAGAGTAGAAATATTTCACTGATTAAAAATCTTGTGAAAGATAGAGGAATGGCTGTTCACTTCAATGTAAATATTGATGAATTTTTCAGCACATTTGACAGAGTTAAATTAAAAGAGAAACAGTATGCTGAACAAGTCCATGAATAAACGTGATAGTTATTTTCAATTTTACCCCGATGCGTGGTTAGGTGATGAGAAGCTTGCTTTGTGTAAGTTTTCCACTAAGGGTGCGTGGATTGATTTACTTTGCCATATGCATAAGTGTGACCCTTACGGATACCTCATTATTAATGATGTTGTTTTAGATAAGAGTAATATTATGAAAATGCTTAAATTAGGCAATGAGCGTCATTTTGATATTGTTTGGGGAGAGCTTTTGAAGTTTGGAATTATTAAACAAGACAAAACTTCTGGAGCCTTTTATTCTAAAAGATTATTAAACGAATACACTAAAGGGGTTAGTGATACAGATTATGGAATAAACAGAGTGGGTGATTGTATGTCTATTTTGAAAAGATTTAACACTGTGTCAAGAAGTTCTGCTGACATCGATCCACAGAATAAGTTTCTTCAAAATCTTGTTCACAGTTGGCTTAGTGAATATGAGGTAGATGATTTTTACAGAGTAACTGAGTATTTGTATGATAAATGGAGCGGTAGCGATACGATGGCTGAGCATATAATACCAAGCGTGTTCTTTGGGGCTAAATTTCCAAAGTATGTTGCAGACTCGTCAACATTTAAAATGAAATCTAGAAAAAATATTAGTAGCGGAAGCCTAAAGGGTGTTATTGGTTATAAGGACTTAAAAGATTAAGACAGTATGAGTGAAAAAGTAAGCGAAGAAAGAATAGTGACGATATTCCCGAATATTGAAAACACCTATCAACCTCACCACGTTCCTGTGAGTTGGGTGTTTAATAGGATAAGGAACGGGGGGAACAAGAAAAGGGATACGTTAGAAATTCTTCAAAGAATATGGCAGTCAAGTGATGAAAAGGAGCAAGGGCTACTTAAGTGCGAATTGCCTTGTATTTGTTTTTCTGGAAAGTTTCAGAAACGAAATAATAGAGGTATTTTAGAACACTCTGGTTTAGTTTGTTTGGATTATGATCATTTAGGAGATAATCTTGAATCCACAAGAACTAAAATACAAGCAATAAAATACACTTACGCTTGTTTTTTATCTCCTAGAAAAGATGGTTTGAAAATCATTATTAAGATCCCGAAAGATATTGGAAATCACGGAAATTACACTGAAGCTTTAGGTAAGTATTATCCTGAGGCAAATTACGATGAATTTCGTGACATATCTAGAGTTTGTTATGAGAGTTATGATCCTGAAATATTTATCAATGAGAATTCTCATGTTTTTGATATGAAGAAGGAGGATAAGCCAGCCGTTAGGGAGTCTATTGAAGAGGGTGAAAAGATACTAGAGGCTCAAGTCTTATATAAGAACATTAAGAAGTGGCAGGAAGCTAGGGATGATTATTACGATGGAAATAAATATAAATTTCTTGTATCTTTTATCGGAGCTTGTAATAGATATGGTTTAGATGCTATTTTTGTTACTGAGAAAGTAAAAAAGGATTATCAGTATGCGGCTGAATTTGTTTCTGATGAAGATTTCTATGACATTGTTCGTAGAATTTACATAAATTACGAAGAGCAGAACGGGATTTCTTGGATGACCAAGAAAGGTGAGATGTCTGATTACAACCCTGAAGGAAAAGCTAGAGATGTAATCTACCTTAAGGATATTGAAAAAATGATGGTTGATTCATTTCTTCATGGGGACACAAAAGGGGATACAACTTATTTCAAATCTCTTGACCCTTATTACACTTGGAGGAAGGGTGAGGTTACTCTTTGGCATGGATTGCCAAATCACGGTAAGACAACTGTGTTGGTTCACGTAATGCTTATTAAAACGATGAAGGATGGGACAAAATGGGGAATCTTTTCTCCTGAACAAAACCCTCCAATTGATTTTTATAAAGAGCTTTCGGAGATGTACATAGGAAAAAGCACTGACCCTGACCATGACAATCAGATGAGTCTTGATGAGTATTATGAAGCAATGAAGTTTATTAATGAATACTTTTTCTTCATTTACCCTGAGAAGGACGAGCCTACTCCGCAGTATATCAATGATAGATTTGAGGAGTTGATATTGAAGGAAGGTATCGAAGGGTGTGTTATTGACCCTTTTAATCAACTTGACAATGATTGGGCTTCCGAAGGTGGGCGTGATGATCAGTATATTTCTAGCTTTTTGGCTAAAGAGAAGAGGTTTGCTTTGAAGCATAATGTTTATAAGATTATAGTGGCTCACCCAAAGGGTGGAGTTCAGATGGTTTCTAACAAGACGGAAAAGGAGTTTGACAATGCAGGGAACTACGAGTGTCCGGGTGTTTATCACCTAGCAGGTGGGGCGATGTGGAATAATAAGTGTGACAATATCGTTGTTGTTTATCAGCCGTACTATAACACAAGAACATCAATCAGAAACAAACAGGATTGGAAAGATAAGCAAGACGTTCTTCCGTTCCATTTGAATACTACTGTTGTGCGTTCTCAGAAGATTAAGAAGCAGAAGCTTGTCGGTAAACCCGGGACAGCCTTTTGGGTGTTTGATCCAAATTCCTCTCGTTTCTATGAAGATGAGGACGGAAAAGACATGACAACTACACCGTTTTCTTCTAGTTATATTCTCGGAGGCTCACAAGACACAAAAGGTTATGAGGCAAGTGATCAAGAGTGGGACGCATTTAGAAAGAAAATAGATGAAGATGACAAGAAAATTAAAGAAAATGAAGAAAAAAGAGAGGAAGACATTCTTCTTGAGCTAGGTATTAACGTGCCTGTCGAAGATACTCCTGAAAACGTGAAGCCAGAAACGGAAAACTTGTCAACACCAAACAAATCAGAAGATAATTTTGAGGGATTTGTTGAGGGTTACGATGATGACTTTCATCCTATTATAGAAAGGGGTTTGGAAGATGGTGACGAAATTCCATTTTAATCCAGTAACAACTGTTGGTGAAGTTTTCGTCAACAAAAAATAATTAATAAAAAAAACCTTTGTATTTAAAAAACACACCATTAAAATTAACAACAAAATTAACAACAAAATGAGCGATAAGAAGATAGAAAAGATATTAGAACCTAATGACGACAGATTTGTTATTTTTCCAATAAAACACGATGATATTTGGCAGATGTACAAAGAGGCTCAGGCTTCTAATTGGACAGCGGAAGAGATTAAGTTAGATCAAGACTTAGTAGATTGGAGAGAAAAGTTAAACGACAACGAAAGGCATTTCATTAAACATGTGCTTGCATTTTTTGCAGCTAGTGACGGAATTGTGAATGAGAATCTTGCTGAAAACATGGTAACTCAAGTTCAGTATGCAGAGGCTAAGTTTTACTACGGATTCCAAATTGCTATAGAGAATGTTCATTCTGAAACTTACTCTTTATTGATAGACACTTATATTGATAATGAGGAGGAGAAGCAGAAGTTATTTAAAGCTCTTGAGACAATTGATTGTGTAAGAAAGAAAGCTGATTGGGCTTTAAGGTGGATTGATGAAGGAGATTTTGTGGAGAACCTTATTGCTTTTGCAGCGGTAGAGGGAATATTTTTCTCTGGAAGTTTTTGTTCGATATATTGGTTGAAGTCAAGAAACCTCATGCCCGGTCTCTCGTTCTCGAACGAACTAATATCTCGTGACGAAGGGACTCACTGTGATTTTGCGTGCTTGATTTACAATAATCACATTGAAAATAAATTGCCTGTATCGAAAGTTACTAAAATAATTACCGATGCTGTTGAGATTGAAAAGGAATTTGTTTCCGAAGCGTTACCAGTTAGTTTAATCGGTATGAACTGCGATTTAATGTGTGAGTATGTAGAGTTTGTAGCAGACAGACTCTTGGCAGAGCTAAACTGCCCAAAGGTTTATAACACGGAAAATCCCTTTCCATTTATGGAGAATATATCCGTTCAAAACAAGACAAACTTTTTTGAAAAGCGTGTTGCAGAATATCAGAAAGCTGGTGTCATGAACGGTGGAAAAGATGATTCATTCTCTATGGACGAAGAATTTTAATCCGATAATAAAACACAAATAATAACCAAATTAAACCCTTCGAATCATCTTATATCTTTTAGGTACAGGATGATTCGACTAAAAATTTTAAAGTAAATGAATGTAATTAAGCGTAATGGAGCGGAGGAGAAGGTGAAGTTCGACAAGATTTCAGCTAGGATTGAAAAGCAGTGCTACGGACTCAACTCTGATTTTGTAGAACCCTATAAAGTGGCTACAAAAGTAATTCAAGGAGTTAAGGATAGAATCACAACTCGTGAGTTAGATGAGTTGGCATCAAGAAATGCGGGAGCTTTGATTTCTACTCACCCAGACTACTCAAAACTAGCAGCACGTATATCAGTGACTGCTCTTCACAAGGAGACTTCAAAAAGTTTTGGGGTTACTATTGAGAAGCTACATAAGTATATTGACCCTAAGACTAATCTTAACGCATCATTGATTGATGACGAGATTTATAAGATTATCAAAAAGAACACGTCTAAAATAAATGAAGCCATTGATTATAATCGTGATTTCAACTTTGATTATGTAGGGTTTAAGACATTGGAAAGATCGTATCTTTTAAAAGTAAACGGCAACATTGTTGAGAGACCTCAGCACATGTGGATGAGAGTTGCTATTGGAATTCACAAAGATGATATTGATGCTGCTATTGAAACATACAATTTAATGTCTCAAGGCTTCTTTACTCATGCGACACCAACTCTTTTTAATGCTGGTACGCCAATGCCTCAAATGTCTTCTTGTTTTCTTTTGGGGGTTGATGATGATTTGAAAGGTATTTTTGAAGCGGTATCTGAGTGCGCTATGATTTCTAAGTCGGCTGGAGGTATTGGTCTTTGGGCGCATGACATTAGGGCAAAAGGGTCTTATATTAAGTCTACAAATGGTTATTCAAACGGATTGGTTCCGATGCTTAAGGTGTTTAATCAAACTGCGAGATACGTTGATCAAGGCGGAGGGAGAAGAATGGGTTCATTTGCTGTTTATTTAGAGCCTTGGCACGCTGATATCTATGATTTCTTAGATTTGAAGAAGAATCACGGATTAGAGGATGTGAGAGCAAGGGATTTATTTTACGCAATGTGGACTCCTGATTTATTTATGGAAAGAGTAGAAGATAATGGTGATTGGCATTTGTTTGATCCAGCTGAGTCTCCAAATCTATCGGATGTATACGGAGATAAGTTTGAGGCGCTTTACAACAAATATGTAAAGCAAGGAAAGTTTGTGAAAGTAGTAAAAGCTCGTGATTTGTTTCATAAAATTATGGAGTCTCAAATCGAGACAGGGGTTCCTTATATGCTTTATAAAGACTCTGTGAATAAAAAGTCAAACCAAAAGAACTTGGGTACGATTAAGTCCTCTAACCTTTGTTTAGTTGGAAGAACAGAGGTTTTAGTGAAAATAGATGGTGAGGAGATTGAAATAAATTTAAACGACTTAAATATCTTATTTAATACTGGTAAAAACTTAGAGGTAATGTCTTTTAACACTGAAAGTAATATTTCAGAATGGAAAAAGGTTTTAGATTCAGGAATGACAAATCCTGATGCTGAAATTATTAAAATAACAGATGTTGACACTAATAATTTTATCGAATGCACACCAGACCATGAAGTCTATACTGAAAACAGAGGGTATGTGATGGCGAAAGATTTAAATGAAGATGATGTTTTAAATATAAAATAATACATACTTTAAAGTACTTCTCTGTAAAAATAAGTTTATAACTATTTATTAGTGTACTAATAAATAGTTATAATGGATAGTGAGTTTTATGTATACGCTTATTTAAACCCAAATGTAAAAGAGAAAAAAACATACTTGGGTTATAATTTTGAGTATGAGGTTTTTTATATAGGGAAAGGAAAAGGTAAAAGATGTTATAAACATTTAAACAGCGTGAGGGATAAAGGTATAGATATTACCAACAACCAGTTTAAGTTGAATAAGATTAAAAAAATACTGTCATCTCATAAAGAGCCTTTGATAGTGAAAATTGAAAAAAACTTAAACGAAGTAGATTCTTTAGTTTTAGAAAGAAACTTAATTAAAGAGATAGGTTTGAGATGTGATTCAACAGGGTCTTTAGTTAATATATCTATTCCTAGTAATAATCTTTTTGGAGGAGATACTTTTTCTGCAAATCCTAATAAAGAAAAAAGGAGGAAGCAAATGAGAGAGGCTATGGTTGGAGATAAAAATCATATGTTTGGAATGCCTTTAGAGTATTTTCCTTCTCATAAATTGAAAGGAAAGGGTCATTGGAATTATAATAAAAAAAGAACGAAAGAACAACGTGATAAAATGTCTAAAAATAGAAAATGGAAATTAAATAAAAGTTCTAAAAATATTCTTCAATTTGATATTGACGGAAATTTTATAAAAGAATGGGACTCTCTTATTTCTATAAAAAAAGAATTAGGATTTAATTCTTCTGCTATTATTACTGTTTGTAAAGGTGAAGGTTTTTCTTCTAATAATTTTATATGGAGATATAAAGTTGGAGATTTAATCTCTTTGTCTTTTTGTTTTTTAAAAACAAAAAGACAAGGTTGTTTGGAAAACCTAAAAAGACAAGATAAGGGTTGTAGGCAAATTTGTTTACAAACTGGAAAAGTGTTAAAAGAATTTAGTAGCATAGTAAAGGCGGAAAGAGAAGTTGGTTCTGCTTGTATTTCTAAATCTTGTACAGGTAAAATACATAAAACTGGAGGTTTCACTTGGGAGTTTTTAGAAAAAAAAGAAAGAGAAAAGTATGTTAAAATTAAAAAAAACTTAAAAGAAAAAGTAGAAGCTAGTTCGTTAAGTAGAAAAAAATGTATTATTCAAAAAGACTTAAACGGAAACGTTGTAAAAGTATGGAGTTCAATTACGGAGGCTTCTAAGGTTACTGGTTTTAACAAAGGTAGTTTAGGTCAATGCTGTAATGGTAAGAGATATAAAACTGTTGGTGGTTTTAAATGG
>TARA_R110000851_G_scaffold60526_2_pt1 | contig 12928 bp, 15 predicted proteins | sample TARA_R110000851 | Tara Oceans TARA_R110000851 (sample SAMEA4397627) | marine metagenome | biome: Polar Biome; feature: [DCM] deep chlorophyll maximum layer (ENVO:01000326); material: water (ENVO:00002006), including particulate matter (ENVO:01000060) such as... | depth 17 m | reverse complement strand
GGAGCAATTACCTATAAGTTTGTCCTCGTACACTGGAATTAGATATCTCTCAGCCTCTTCTGGCATATGTTCTATGCGACGGCCGTCATATGTTCTCATGTCTTCTAGGTTCCTATTTGGGGGGCCGCGCCAAGTATATAAATAAGGTTCATCTTCAGCAATATGAGGAAGATAACCAAGATTATTTAAAGTACCCCCTTCAAAATTCTTTTTCTGATTGTCTTTACTCTGTTGCCACAGGTCCCAATCTGGCTTGAATCTATTTGTTAGACAGCCTTTTATCTCTAGCTTTTTGAAAACAGTGGGATGAAAGCCTTCTTGACTTATATTACACATAACATAAATGTCTTTTCCCTTCAATTTTTCTAAAATTTTATTGTTTGATACCGTATTTTTGTGGTTATTGATCATAATAACCTCATCAACATCCGACATGTCGGCTTTTTCTAGGGCCGCTAAAGAGGGGCCCGCGCCAAGCACATAAACTTTTTTCATTTTTTATATTCCTTTATATAATCACTACAAATACCCAAACATTCGTCTAAGTTTCCGTTGTATCCATGTTCTGGCATTACACATACCGAATTGGGCATTAATTTCTTGTTGGGAAACGTCCATATAACCCCACGAGAGGTCAATGTGGCGCTATCTTCTTCGTGAAAAAAACAATGAACCTCATTATCTAACAAATACCAAAGTGCATCTATGTTCTTACAATGGCACCAAAAGCGATCATTCTTTAAATAATCTATAGTAGTTTCGTACTGTGGATTATTATGTCCTAGGTATAGTTGGCCGTGGAGATACCAAATATCAATTTCAACATTGTATCCTAATCCTAGCGCGAGATCTATATACTCAGGCTTGTTTTCCATGAGGGGGTTAGGTCCCGACATATTTCCCCTATGAGCTATTAAGCGTATGTCAGACCTTCTTGAAATAATGCCACCTAATAAGAGGAGTTTCAGTACTTAATTTTCCGGGTGCACCAGTCCATTCTCGGCTAAGGTAATATTCTAAATTATCGTTTAGGCCGATTTCTATCAAATGCTTTCTTGCTAATTCATGGTTGCCGCCGGCCATAATACATTTTTGATATTCCGGGGTTTCCAACCTATCCCATAGATTTGAGAATTTAGACATATTTTCTTGGTTTGCGAAAAACCAAAGGTCGTTGACCAGATGAAAATTGTGTGTTTTAGGTCCGGGTGGGCCCTGAGCATAAAACTTTGTATTGTCAAAATTATTAAACTCAAAGTTAACTAAGAAGGCTATATCAAATCTTGTTAGTAACACAAAATCATATTCCTTACCACTCTTATTAACCAAGTCTAAGACTTTTTTAGTTGAAAGCCATCGGCAATAGATTGCTTGTAGCCGCGGGTCATCACTAAAGTGAGGCTGGCTTTCCACTAGCGATGAAACTGGCCTATATTCGTTTTCTAGCTGCTTTTCGTATTCAGTGCTCCAAGTATGATAAAACACATCAACCTCGTCATTGGTGTCTATAACATGTCGTTGAAAGTGCTTCTGCCCTATCTTATAGTTGATGGCCTTATCCCCTTTCCCATACTTGTCGTCTGTGCCAACAAGGCCGTGTAAACATAAAGCTATTTTCATACTCACCTCTTACAATTATCTAAATAATATTTTAAATCTTCCGGGGTTCCTAGGCCCCACATTCTATGAACGTAAAACGGTACTAGTGTTTTCCCATCTTCTATTAATTCATTGTATACAGGAGCTATATAAAATTCGTTGTTTACGCGGATATCCTTCTCGATCATTTGTTCCGCGTATTTAACGAAATCAGAGCCTTTCCTGTACCAGTATATACCACAAGTCGCGATATTAGATATAGGCCGTTTTTCTGCGACCTCGGTAACATATCCTCTAGAATTTGTCTTAACGAATGACCATTTTGGATGCACTGCGTTAAAAGTGAATACCATTGAGTCTACATCCGTCATATTCTTAATCGATTTGAAATTCTCTGGCTGGTATTGTATAAATTGATCAGAGTTGGCAATTAATAAATCTTCATCATTATTAATATATTCTTTTGCTAGTAATGCTGTGCAAGCTGCCCCTTCGGTTAGTTCGTCAACTACAATATACCGACTCTTTCCGTTTGTTATTCTGTCCAAGGTGTCTGAGAGGCCAGCGTAGTTCTCTATATGTGATTTGCGGACTAAAAAGATGTATTCACAATCAAAATCCAAATTTTGCACTACAGTTTGTATCATGGGTTTACCATTGACATCAATCAGTGGTTTCGGGAAAGTATACCCCTCCTTAACGAATCTTGACCCTTCACCCGCCATCGGTATTAAAACTTTCATAATATATGCCTCCTGATTAATTCTATATTAACTTCATCCGGGTTTTTTACACGGACCACGTTACATCCTGAAGCTATGGCAGCTTCCATCCCCTTGGGGGAATCTTCTATTATTAGGGCTTCGTGGGGGTCGACATTGAAACTTTTTAGAGTCGATAAATACCCCTCCGGGCTTGGTTTAGCGTTCTTTACATCCTGATTTGTAGTAATTAAATCAAAGAGATCGATGATTCCTGTTTTTTGTAACATCAGAGTTGTTGTCTCTCGAATGCTGTTGGTAAAGCATGCCACAGAGATATCTTTGTTTCTAATCCATTTAAGCATTTTTATCTTCTCTGGCCGCTTGTCTGCTTGGGCTTCTATGACCTCAACGGTCTTCTTCTGCTTTAGTTTGTATACCTTATCTATATCGGAACTGTCAATTCTTCCCATTTCCACTAATTTTTGTAATTTTGCTCTAGTGGGGGTGCCATTGAACTCTTTATGGTGGTCCTCAAGGGTAATTTCACAATTACAGACCTCTTTAAGGGCCTCGTTCAGAGCAACCCGGTGCCACTCACAAGCATCAACCAGTACACCATCCAAATCAAAAATTATCAATTTCATTGTGATATACCATACTTCTTAAAATATAAATCATCGGCACTTCCCCACGAGAACCAGCCCGGGTAATTTGTGCTCCCGAGGTTTCTCCTGCTCTCTGGGCCTTTTGCAATTTTCCACGGATTAAATATAGCCACTTTTTCGGCTCCGGAGAGTGTTGCACCCCACCAAGAGAATGTACTATTAAAAACTATAACTTGATTAAAACTTCTTGTCAAGTTAAAATCATCAATAAAATCACCTCTTAATCCGCCGGAGCCGGGCATAGTTGTCGCGCCGTTGCAATGTACTATTGGATTTAACTCGGAGAGGCCATCCATCAGATGATTTGCATACTCTAGGGACTGCGCGGGCTCCACCCACGGAGAGTTAACGGGCGGGTTTGGGCCCACGGAGATCTCATGGCGAATTTTATCAATGTCATCCAGAGTATATCCCCCCCATTTTTCAGCATCAGTAACAATGTGCAATTTATCGTATTCAAATTTTTTAATAACTTCTTTAAAGGAATCGGCTGTAATATGGTTTTTATTGTGACTGACCTGAACTAATCGGTTTTGTAGCCTCATATGTACTACCAAGTCTGACTTATTTGTTATTTCTACTGGTGCAAACCAGCTTCGTATTCTTCCCAAGTGAGGTTTAAATATTTTATAGTCCTCAAAATATCCTCGAACAACAAAATTGCAATCCGCATGCTGCGATAATAGATATTTTTTGTAATTACTATCATCTACCAAGTGAGTTGGAAGGTTATTGGATTGCTCTGGAGAAGATGGTACGATACCTATTTTTTCCAAATCCTGATTATAGTGTGCCAGTTTCATGCCGTGAGTTTCGGCTAGCAGCCGGGCCATACAATATTGAAATATGTTATTGCCAAAACCAATGGTATAATTTATATAAACGTTTCCTTTTTTATTCATAATGAAATAGGTCTCCAAATCTTTCTTTTAGTTGTCTCTTTACCTCTTCTGGGTCTGAGATTATAACCTTGTAGCCTTTTTTGGCTAACGCATATGCCCAAGCTAATTGTTCTGAGTCATCGAGGATGACGACGCCGGGTTTGTAGGTTACATACTCTGGCTTAATCGGCTCATCGATTGGTACCTCTTTTTCAGTGGTTTGAACCATGTCGATTAGATGTTTTGTGTTAGCAATATTGGCAGCGGTAACTATGTCCGCGTACGCGTCGTTCTCGTAGGCACATCTAATGAAAGCCCTTGTATCTCTAGGGAAGCACGGGCCGCCAAACCCAAACCCATACCTAAAAAACTTATTACCTATTCTGCTATCTGAGCCTATTGCCTGAAGAACGTGGTCTCGGTTGGCTCCCATCTTGTTTGCTAAATCTCCTACCATATTAGCAAATGCAATTTTTGTGGATAAAAAGCAATTCATAGAAACCTTTGTTAATTCTGCGCTAACTCTAGACATCCTGTGAATTGTCGGCGTATTCTCACACATTCTTATATAAGCTTCCTCTATCTCTGCTGCTAGATGATCTTCTTCAGAGCCAATATAAACGCAGTCTGGGTTAGTTTGGTTGCTCAGGATAGTTCCTTGTGCAATTGTCTCAGGGTTGTAGCTCACCTTCCAATTTAACGGCTCTAATCGTGCTGCCACTGTGTCGGAATACCCCGGATTTACATTCGAACAAATTACCAAGTGTTTTTGTTCTGGTACTTCGCCCAGATCCATGAGAGTATTGACTACGCTTTCCACCTGAGATACATCATATTTGCCGTCAGGTTCCGAATCCGTCCTCACTGTGACAAAAGCCATCCTTGTTTTCAGAATATCCGATGGGAGGGTAGTAGCCACAAAATTCTTAGATTTTTTAAGTGCTTCGTTAACTCCGGGTTCGAAAGAATCAAATGTTTTGTTGTTAACAGACTCAACGTAAGGTTCGTTTATATCATATCCCACAACATGATATCCGGCATTCTCAAGTGTCAAAGAAAAACACAAGCCCAAGCGGCCTATACCTATAACAGACATTTGTGGCTTATTCTTCATTGTTGTCTCCTAGATTATATCCAAAGTATTCGAAAAAACCACCATAGTTTTCAGTGATATATTTCTTGTATTTCTCGTGCAGGAGTTTGCCTCCTTGGCCGGGCTTACCGCGGTCGGGGCTTATATGCTGGTCATGAATTTTATCATGAGGAGTGCCGTCTGTGACGCCCTTAGCTGTCTTAAGATTTGTATCAATACTTGTTTTTTCAGATATCTCTTTCAGTTTTTCTGTGTATGTTGAATCAAGGAGGCCCGGGTTGATTTTATGCGCAATGTATTTTACTAACTCAAGATTATTGTTGGTACTCCAATAATCCTCATACCTCACAATAATGAGTCTTGAACTCACGCCCGCGGCGAAAGATTCTTTCAGAAGCGGGTCAGACATTATTTTTATAAATTTTATGAGCGGTGTACAATCTTGAAATATTTCATCTATTTCTTCAAAGGATATACCTTTCTTGTTCTTGTATCTCATATAAGAATGTACAAGATCAAAAGGATTTCTAATACAGAAAAAAATGATCTCACTCTCCGCCTCCATCGGACAAGCGTCGGCAAAAAGCCTGTGAGTTTTTACAACTGGATCCCCTATAATCTCTTCCAATATTTGATGGACTACAGTCGATCCGGAGCGGACTGGGGCTGCTAGCAACAGATCTCCAATTGTTCTCTTAACAGGAGCCGAAGTCCAGCGATGGCCATTACAAAAACATTTAGGCCATAAATCTTCGGTGTCCATCGCGTCGATGGTAGTATTTTCCGTCATACTTGTTCCTTTAAAAATTGTTCATAACTTTTGGCACACTTTGCCATTGAAATCGGCGATTCAAAATCATTTAAAATTCTTTTATCATAATTTATCTTAGGCGGAGTGGGGTCACTTAAAAATGAAAAATCCCAATCGGGCTCTTGTAACACAATGGCATCTTTTCCAGCTATTTCTTTTGTACCCCCCGAAGAGGAGCATATTATTTGGCACCCGCACGCTCTTGCATCGATTACTACGTTTGGACAGTGGTCCAAGTAAGCCAAGTGTATAAAATATGTCGAAGCCTTGAAGAGAGATAGCAGATTGTTAGAATCTAAATTTCCAACATAGAATATTCTGGGGTGCTGTACAACTTCGTCGGGATTGTTGCCGGCGACAATTAAACAATCATTATCCCCAGAAAAATTTAAAAAATACTCTATATTTGATTTTAGTCTCTTAAATGTGTGCCAGTGGGCGGCACAAGACCAAATATTGTCATATTTTTTACTGTATTCGCGAAAGCCGGGTTCTATTGTTCGAATATTTAATATGTCTGCTCCGTTATTGATAATACAATGATTTTCGTGCTCCCCAAACCAATTAAAGATTAAACCTTTGTTGAATTGGGTTTGAAATACCACTCCCTTGGCTGACTCATATGTTTTCCGAATATTATAATTCATTTTATCACAATCGAAATTGGCATTAAAATATATTCCGTCAAGACGTTGGATCATTGGTAAGTTGTTGTGTTGTCCCTGTGACTCTATAAATGTTAATTTAACATCGGCCGGCCGGCGGTGGTCAAACGATACACTCCGCATGCCCATATATTTTATCAATTTTTGAGCAAAATAATTGGGACCAGAATTTGATTTTAGATTAACATTTTCCAAGAATACATTCACAGATTCTCTAACCTTTGGTATGGCTTGCGAGATCTAATCGACGCTTCTGTTTGCAACTGATCTTTTCTGTGTGCTCGATCATCTGATATAGGGTTGGATCTATTATAAACATAAAGAGCCTCTTTTAGGGACTTAAAATGTGCTGGGCCGGCCATTTCAGCCATTGGCCACATCATCGCCTGATCGCTTGTTGTAGAAAAATAATTTCCTGACTTATCTAGAAAATCCTTTCTTTTTATCTTGGAGAACAGTTTTTTCCTAAAAGTTCCAAGATGTGAAAATTGCCAACTTTTATTTCTAATATTACCAGACCAATAGTCCTCTGTCGTTGCTGGGTGTACTATCGATTTAGTATCGGTAGTGATATACGACCCGCAGGTTATCCATGTGTCCTCATTATACTGGCTATTCAAAAAGCTCAACACATGATCATTGGCTAACCAATCATCGCCGTCTACAACAACGACGATTGTATCATCCCTCAAGGAGTTAATATAATGATGTAAATTGTTTGCCTTGCCTTTATTAAAAGAATTTTCAAACAATTTATAATCTATATTTGAATTTTGCAATAACTCTTTAGCTTTTGCAACTGTACCATCTGTTGACGCGTCATCAATATATATTAATTGATAATTATCGTATTTCTGTCGGATAATGGACCCAAGGTTAGATTGGACCCATGAGGCACAGTTATAGGCCGGTACCAGAACAGAGAAGTGGTTTTTCATGCACCTACTCTAGACCAGAACTCTGAAGGCCGTTGTTTGAGGTATGCAACAGTCTTCTCTACATCTTCTGATTTAAACCAATCTTCCTCTAAATGCTGCACGTTTTCATTAAGTTCTAACTCACATCCTAGCAATTTAGCCTCGATAACAAACCGCGGGCAAGTATCTAGTCCCGTGGGCTTAAAACAGATCCCTTTGGCTGTAGACATCTTGCTTAAAAGCTCCTCGTGAGTTAGATCAAACACAACTTCATAATCCATGTTGTTGTTTTTGCAATATTGTTCTGACTCCGCACTACCCTTAACCCAAGACCGTGATCCTAAAACAATCCATTTGTCTCTGGATGCATCATCCTGCTGTTCTCTGAGTTGGTCAATTTTTGAGAAGAACTCGTCTTCGAAAATTGAAGACAATACATACAGTTTGTTTTCATCAAGATCGGATAAGCTGTTCAAATAAATGTCTTTTTGTTTTTGTGACATAAAGAAGGTTTGTGTTGAGCCGTTGACAAATTTTGCCATGGCTTGGCCAAGATCTGTTGACGCATAATCACATTTTTCATCTTCCAAATTTTCATATAACAGAGGATTACGATATTCACAGAATTTATAGTCAAATTCTATAAAAGTGTAATCAATATTCTTTTCTAGAATCATATCTCTAATAGAGGGTTCTAGGTGGGCGATATTCCCAAAGATCCACTTCTTGTCCTTGAATTGATCGATTATCGATTCTGTCAGTGAGTTTGAGTTAAACCGTGCAAACTCATCCGGACACTTATCCATCAAAGCCTGCAATGACATTTCGGCGCCGCCTGTAATTTGTTCGGCGAAGAAGTCACTAACCCAAATATATTCTACATCTTCATATGAAATAATTTCAATTTCAGTAGCCTTCATAAATTTTTCGTATTGATCTTCGGGCTTAAAGTTTTTGTTTACCCAAGTCTGTAGTTTTTTGGCTCTTTCCAAATTCTTTTCATAGTTTTTGAGTACTTGTCGTAAGCGCATTTTAAAGGAGCCGGCTTGGGGATAACACCACATTGAATCCTTGCTCACTACCCCTTCCCAAGCTGCCTCTTTTGGGATAGGTGCTAAATCAAATTCTACTTCTGAAAAATGTGGCACACCAATTGTTTTAGTTTTGCCTTTCTTCTTTTTCTTGGTGGGAATATATAGGAAATCACAGTGACCAGACCAACCGCTAGTAATAATAGGGAGGCCGTTCTGGGCTGCTTCAAACATCGGCAAGCCATAACCCTCGCCATGTGTAATAGAAATCAGAGCTTTGATTTTAGGGTGGGTATAGAGGGAGCGCATTTCGCCTGTCTTCATATCACCGTGTAACAAATAGACTTTACATAATCTATCTTTATATTCTGGCGAATTTAGTAATTGACTAATGGAATTGTAAGTATATTCTCTGTCAGAGATTGTACCTGATTTAGTAAAGACCTTAAGCACTAACCCAACTTCCCGGTCATGATTTTCTTCAATAAACCATTTAATTGTATTAATTAAATTCTTTCTGGGTCCATTTTGTGCGACGACGAGGTAATTAAAATCATATTCTAAGTCGAGATCTATATCAATTGGATCTATATCTGATATACAAAAGTTCACTACATCTATTGGTGTGGTGCAGGAAAGCTCCATTGGCTGATTTGTTTCTTTTGAGTAGCCTTGATATTTTGTTTTTGTATATACTTGCTTGGAATGTTCTGAAACCACAATAACTTTGTCCATAAAGTTGGCCTTTTCTATCCATTGCGGTTCTACTTTATTTGTCTCAATGCCTGCTGTATGTCCAATATTGAAATCAGCCATATTAGTCCATTCATTCGGAATAGTAATTTGAAGTGAATAGTCAAATTTACCACCGTTTTGCATATATTCAACCGTTTTAAAGATTCTAGAATCTAGCCATTTACGTTCCTCATTATCTTCGTGAACCCAGCCGGTTTGTCCCCAGCTAATAGGCACAATATATATGTCTAAAAAAGCTTCATATTTTTTTAAAGCTCTTATAGCGAATCTAGATTGTTCTCCGTAACCCGACATAGATAATACGGGGGCTCGGACAATTATAGTTTTTTTCATGCTACCTCCTTAAGCGACCATGATTTATATTTTTTACGATCAGACCAAGAGCCATGGTTTTTATAGGTATCATCCATAACTTTAATCCAATCTTTTTTAAAGTTCTCAAAATTATAATTTTTAATTATATGCTCGCGGCCTTTCTTTCCAAGCTCGGCGCGTTCTTCTTCAGACATATTGTACATTTTTTCCAAAGCAGCAATAAAATCTTCTTTTCCAATTCGGTCTTCGTAGATATATGGGACTTGTTGAGAGCCAATTACACCCTTCGAGTTGGGTTCAATACCTATGCCAAACCATTCTTCTCCGTCCGTGACCTGCTCTTGTAGGCCACCCGTCATATTGACAATTATGGGAGTCTCACACGATAATGATTCCAGTGTTGCCAAACCAAAACCTTCTGCGTCTGATATATTAATTGTGCAGTCGGATGAGTTATACAGCATCGCCAAGGCCTCGGGGGGTACTTTGTCGCGTGATAATAAAATTCTATCATCTGTAAATTCGAATTCATTAATAATCTTATTGAGGTCCGGGCCATTCGGGTCGGTAGGGTCGGTATGCATGATGAGTCTTACGTTCTCAGGGCCTACCTTCTCAGCGAACTCGTTAAACCAAAAGATTAAACTACCAGACTGTTTTCTTCTGGCGTTTCGGTTATTCCAAAAGAAAGTAAATCTATCGTCTTCTTTAAAGTTTCCTTTCTTAAATGTCGAGACGTGCTCTTCAGGAAGCTTACAAAAGATATTTGGGTTTACGGCGTGAGGTAAATAGTGATTTTCTACGTCTGGTGCCACATTATTAACGATGTCATGAGTGACCTTAGAAATGCTAACAATGACATCGGTTGAGTCGTAAAAGTTTTTGTTGTATTTTGGATAGGGGTAATTATCCCAAACATGGTAGTATACCATCGGGATTACATCCCTAACTTCGTTCTCAATATTCCAAAGCCATCCATAGAATCTTGGGTCTGTCATAAACCATAAAATATCAGGCTTTTCTGCCCAGAGTACTGATCGTACGGCTTCCGGAGAACCATACCCGTCGACAGGATAAATAATAAAATCATCACCGTACTGATCTGTCTTTTGTGGTTGATAGTTTTCGTGTTTGACAGCACCTCCAAAACACCTTATCTCATAGCGGCCGGTTTCAAGGAGCGCGTTGATAACGTTGTTTGTTTGAGTGCCAACGCCTGATGGTGCGAACGGATGATCCGATAACATCAGGACTTTTATTTTCTTATTGTTCATTTGTGTCCTCTATGTGCAATGTTCTGTTTTGTAGAAATCGCAATATTTACAAGATAATCTATTTTTAATAGAAATCTTTCTTTTTATATTAGTAACCGCTTTCTCAAGGAATGTCAAGGCATTATTTACTTTTATTTGTCCGCTTGTAACTCGAAAAATCTCTGTGTTGTTCTTTTTGGCTGTTCGTTTGAGAAGGCCAAAGTGTGTCTCGACCATGTTTAGTGGTATGCCGTGCTTCTTAGCCCAGAACACTTTATAGAGAGTAAGCTGGTAATTAATAATCTTGTCTGCTTTCTTTCTGGCGTCCCAACCCCACCCACATGTCTTCCAGTCTAAAATGTGGTACTTACCGTCTTTTGTTTTAACAACAAGATCGATAAAGCCTTTGAATTTTAGATCGTGGCCTTCGATATCTTCGTAAAGCTTTTCTTCTGTGGAAACAACCTCACAATCATCAAAGTAATTGTCAAGCTCGTCGCGAAACGACGAAACGATAGGCTGGTATTGACCCATCATTTGTTCTTGTAAGGACATATCAACAACTACTTCCTTTTCTTTCAGTGAAGTAAGTTCTTTAGCGAATTCTTCAAGGAAGTGTTGTTCTCTGTCTAGATTTTCGTTTAATAGCCCGTGCTCACAAACACTATGAATAGCGGTACCAAAGGCAGTATGTAGGTTGCCTTTGAAACCACTCAGTTTATCAACGTATTGAAGCTTGTGCTTGTGTGGACACTCATTCCAAATTTTAACTTCAGAGTATGAGACGTGATGCAATTTATTTCCTTTTGGTTTTTGGATTTTTGTTAGTTGTTTTTTTCTTTCTTGGCTTGACTGGTTTTTTAAAGACCCAGCGGCCTTGCAAATTAGAGTCTGGTGGCATATTGTTTAGGTAGACCTCCTCTATTAGCTTTCCGTGTTTTATATCCTCTCTTTTTAAGTAGGCTATGACATCTCCTGTTTTGAATGTCATTGCTGGGACTGATCGCGGATCATAATGAGGAATTAATACGAGTATTTCTAGGCCTTCTGGTATTTCATTAACATCTATAATAATTTCTTTCTTTTTAGCCATTAGTTACAACCTTTAAAATTTTTTCGTGTAGTACGGGGCTTATTTTTGATAAATACCTTTTATCATCTAAAAAATAATTCTCAACACCATTTGCATAATATTCTTGCAGTGAAGTTGACGCGTATGGGGATACGAACAAGCCCATAAGCATATTGTTTAATTTTTCGTATCCTATTTCTCTATATAAAAATTCATCAAATTCTTGTGAGTATTCTGGATTCTTAAAATCTTCTTCCTCGACATTGTACCCTTCTGCTTTGGCCAGATAATAGAATTTATTTCTTTTACCTAGGAATTCCTGTTCTAATTTGTAATCTCCGTATAGAAACATCCCGTACTGATATTCTGTAGCATGGGCCATTTCATGTACAATATTTTCTATATAATCTTTATTGCTGAGTAGAGTGTTGTTTACGAGGATGGCACCGTCTTTGTAAACTGCTTCCAGTTCCCTCTCATTAAAATAGCTATTTTCTCCAATTAATATCATATCGACTTCACCAAACATATGCGAAGGAACTTTTTGTTCTATATAATTTATAACATAGTCAAAATCTATATCCTCGCTGATGAAGGCATCATTGATAAATATCAAAATTCTGCCAAAAAGCAAATACTCAGTTTTTTCAGATTTAGATTTTTGAAGAGATCTTTTTATGATCTCTTCAATATTATTCCTCGTTAAGGTCATCCGGAGCCTTTTGTTTTTCTTCTTCGTATATTTTTTGGCCAGCCTCTACATCTGTCAAGGCTTGGTGGTAGCCACGGATCCAATTTTCTTCTGCTACAACCATCAAAAACTCTGGAAATTCATCCGCTAGTGTATTGATAATCATTTCAACCGTAACTTCGTCATTCTCTGGTTCCTGTTTATCTCCAACATAATCAACCAATAAACCCTTGAGGCCGTCAGTGGCATCTTCAATTTTATTTTTGAGAGTTGGATTATCACCCAAATTCATAATGTTCTCCTTATATACTATAATATAACATACTGTTTAATATTTGTCAAGTACTATTATAAATATTTTGCCGCCATTGTAGCAACTTTCGATCTTTCGCCTTTTCTGAGTGTGACATGTCCGGACAAGTCTAGTCCTTTAAACTTCTCCACAGCGTGTACCAAGCCAGAAGAAGTCTCATTG
>TARA_R110000851_G_scaffold64897_4_pt1 | contig 12930 bp, 13 predicted proteins | sample TARA_R110000851 | Tara Oceans TARA_R110000851 (sample SAMEA4397627) | marine metagenome | biome: Polar Biome; feature: [DCM] deep chlorophyll maximum layer (ENVO:01000326); material: water (ENVO:00002006), including particulate matter (ENVO:01000060) such as... | depth 17 m | reverse complement strand
TGGCATGCCTCTAAGGGTGAATATATAATGGCTCTTCTTTCGATCATCTCAGTTATACCTTACATAGGTGACGCAATAGGTAAGGGTGGTAAGGCTGTTGGTTATGCTGCCAAACTTATTAAGTTTATGAGAACATTTGGTAAAGGAGGCCGGCTAGCCGCCAAAGCAACAGTTAAAGGTAAGAAGGCTGTTGTTGTAGCTGGGTCAAGAATTTCAAAGATAAAAAATGCTATTAGAGAAAACCGGGCTGCAGTTGAAGTGGTTCTGGATAAGCTCGAAGATGATGAGAGAATTGCTGAACATATGCCTAAGATCAGACAAGCATTAGACGAAGTTACCAGAGAGTCTGGAACTATTCCGAAGATGTCTGCGTAACCTCATCGTCTTCATCGTCTTCATCTACGGCACTATCACCATACTTGTATTTTTCCTCAAGAGATTTCTCTAGCGGTGGTAAAATGGATGCGTTCCATAGCTTGTCGTCTTTTCGCCAGCTCTTATAATATCCCAGCTTGGTACCGTCTGATAGGGCATAAGTAGAACCGTTCTGCTGAATGACACCTAAACCGACTGCGAGATCCTTAAGACCAGAATATTTATCTAAACCAGTCTTAAAGTTTAGATACATCTCGCATTGAAGAAACGGAGGTATAAATCTATTCTTAACGGTAAGTGCTCTCAGAGTTGCACCGCTAAATTTATTGGCATTAGGCAATATTTCATCATCCGTATTGCCGACGTCTTGCTTCTCACTCTTTGCTGCTAATTGTACCAACGTGCTTGCGAGATATACTGGTCCCTTACCACCAGACTGAGCTTTGACTAGTGTCGGGAATAAGGCAGACGGATCGTCATACGTATGATTAGAGAATAGAATAGTCGTCCCGGTTTTTGCAGCCTTATACGTCAAGATACGCATCATGCTCTTGAGAGCCTTCGCTCGACTACCCATGTCAGCTGCAAATTTACCTTTCTCGGCATCACTGATCTCCTTATCCGCTGCTAAGTTGCCGAGTGAATCAATAGATATGATAAACTTACCGTATAGATTTTGCTTTTCTACACCGTCTAGGAATGCAAAGATCTGATTTCTACACTCACCGACAGTATTAACGGGAGCGTACTTTGTCGTATCCGGATCTAGACCTACACCTCGTGCAGATTGGGAGTCAACCGCCACTTCTGTATCGAAGATAACAGGTATTAATCCCTTTCTCTGCGCATTGCCGAGTATCTTATTGATAATATAAGTCTTACCGGTCATTGAGGGCCCGGAGAATCCAGTAATACGGCCCTGAGGTACACCGCCGTAAAGACTGCCGGATATAATGGCGTTCAAAGCCATACATCCAGTGTCATACCAATCATCAACGGTTGATAAACTCGCGTCAGAGAGAAAGGTTGACTCGGGATTAAGCTTGTCTAGCGCCTCGAATGCTTTTAATACTTCCTTATCCATTACTTCTTCTCATCTTCATCGTCAAACAACTTAACGACTCCAGGCTCTTCAGCAGGCGGGGCTTTATCACCACCGGGAGCTGCATTAACAATAGTCTCGTATTGTTGTAATAGCTGTTGATTAAGTCTTAATCCAGTTGAGCTAACTATTGAACACTTAGGAAACGACCAAACAGTATCGTCTTCTGTTTCATTAAACTCCTTAAAGAAGTACGGAATTAATTGTACAGCAATCTGACCTGTTTCCTGATTGGGCTGTACATGTACAATTGCTGGTCTCTTAACATTGACGGAATTGTCTGGTCCATCGGCGATGGCGCCGAGAATTGCCCTGCCAATGGAATCTACGAATACGGTATGGTTAATATCACTCATAAGGTATCAATATTATACTATTGATTTAGGTAGAGTCAACTTTAAAGTTTAAGTAAATCAAATAAATCTGTCTGAACCATTTCTCCGGGCTTTCTACACTTCCATCCAACTGCTTCATACAACCTCTCGAATACACTAAAAATAATTTTCTCAAACATTTTCTCTCTATCGGGCTGTATGTCCTTACTGAACTCTTTTGGAAAATTGTATTTATATCCCATGGATCTAATGCCGTATCTGTTGGGTTGCTTACAGTAGAAATATCTTACCTTATCACCGCTACTAACACTCTCGTATTTGTTAGTTAGATTTTGCTTCTTAAGTAGGTGATTATAATAATATGCAGACTTGGCGTGAATCGGCATGCCCTTATATGTTTTAAAGTTATTACACTCTTCACCGGTATTCTCTGATGTAGTTGAATAGCTCTTACACCCCATAACAAACGCAATATCATCTAGGGGTAGTGTATCAAACAATTCATACATTTCGTTAAACAACTTATTGGTAGCGTTGTAGTCCTTTGTATGAATCATTGTCTCAATAATGTTCTTAACGTGAGGCTTTAAGGCCTTAGGCATTGTCGATCTAACGACCTCAACACCGGTATACTTAAACTTGTCAACTGAGATACCTTCATCATCTAATATGTGTAATATGTATCTCTTCTTCTGCAAGAAGACACCTCTACTACAAATAGATTCTCTCTTAAACTCAAGTCTACAATCGCTAGAGTTGAGAGCATATTCGCCCCATTTCTTAATACTTTTGTTGAGCATTGTCTCAATTTCATCCGTAAGCTCTATTACCTCCTTTGATATTTTATCGTTTGTAATAAAGGGCAAATTGCCGTGTTCAATTAAATGCTTAATCGTAACATATACGGAGTCAGTATCGTTATAAATAACGACAGGGTCTTTCTCGATCGCGATATCATCTAGTCCCGTTCTTTTCTTTACAAATTCAGTTATAATCTTGTTAGATTTCTTAATAATAGATTGACCTGTTAAGGTGATTGAGCGTGTTATATCAGGATCACCCATGGGTGACACTCTATTACCAAAATAACCGTATATTCTATTAATAAGAATCTTAATAGTTAGCTGCTTAACTTCGGATTGGTCTACTTCTAGCTTAATGTCGTCATATTCTAAGTCACCCTTCTTAAGCTTTGAGAGCTTTCTCTTTGCAATTCCTAATTGCTTTTTAATTACCTTCCTCTTATCGTAATACTTGTCTGTAATTAGAGGAAATATACCTTTCTTTTTCTGTGAAAATAAACAATTAGCTCTCGTTATGGATATATTTTCCTTTTCTACAAATCTTACAAATTTTTCTTTAGTTAACTCAACGACCTTGCCCGTGATGGATGTAACTACGACATCTCCGTCACCTGTTACTTCAAATCTGCCCACTTTTGTTTCTGGAGACAAATTTAATGAGATCATAATGCTCGGATATAGGCTGTTTAGGTCAAACGATACAATGTTATCCTTAAACCCTCTCTCCGGTTCGCCTACGTACGCACCTTCGTATCTATCACCTGAGCGTTCTACCTCAAACGTTGGTACAATCTGACCTTGACTTCGAGCCTCAATGACAGCTGCCCCGGTTACAACGTTAATGGTACCCATTGCGTTTTCTAGCGGGGTAAGACCTACGTACGCAAGCATTCTTAAGAGCATCATAAATTGAAGCTTTTCTTCCATTCTTACTAATAGATTTACGTCTTGAATATTATAGTCAACGAATGTCTGCCAATCATTATCTGCTAATGATGCTAGATTCTGTTCGCCATACTCAACCTTCCTTTCACCTAACTCAAGTTCTGCTATGTTGTTAAGCTTGTACGACTCGCGCAGCCCTTGTGTAAAGCCTTTATACACGTCGAGATAATCAACACATGATACCCCTTTAAGGTGCCACCGTGTATTCATATTGCCAAACTTACCTCTAAATTCTCTCTTGTAAGAAACATTGACTGGTGACAACCTGTTTGCGACCTCCTCTCCGAGTATCTTAGTAATACGATTCATCAAGTATGGCATATCGAAGAACTCGCTATTCCATCCCGATATAATGTCCGGATGATCCTTTTCAATATGCTCAACGAAGCTTAAGAGAAGGTCTCTCTCACTCCTGCATTTTTTATATGTTACATTATCTAATGTAGGCTTATAGTCTCTTTGTAGACCCCATGTATAAAAATGTTTCTCTAATGAATCCCATAGCGTAATAACATTAACTGTATCTTTAGCTTTATCAGGTACGGGAAAATCGTCCGGGCTGTATGTCTCGATATCAATAAAATGTATCTTGAGAGGGTTCTTAGTAAATTCAGGCGTGTCGTTCAACTCCCAATATCTATCGAGCAAAAATTGCTGTAGTACAGAGATGTTTTCAAATATTCTAACCTTAATCTTATCGCCATTCTCGCGCTGGGCACGAACCATTTGACGTATTTGTTCCCCTCGTCTATACTCAACAGGAAACTCAAACTTTTTGAGCGGTGTATTAAAGATAGATATACCGTCAGCTTTTTGAGTTGTTTCCATATAGAAATAGGGCTTATGGGGAATATCAACCGACATTCGCTTTCCGTCCTCGTCCCATGTGAATAACCGGACACATTTTTCGTCCGGAAGATATGCAATGTTCCTATACACTCCTATATTATACTGTCTCTACCTGTTCTCTTCAAGCAAATTTATGTTAATTCTTTTCGGAGACTTGTAGGGATGAGTATACAGCTCTGCATACTTGTCGATGTTGGTGTCTAATTCTAACCATCGAGTATCTGCGACCTTACGTGCAGCTTTAGATGCTTGTAGATACTTCGTATAATTGCCGACGAGCCCTTTTATTTGATCAACCATCTCGTCGCCTGTCTTAAATTTATACGGAGCATCTTCGTACGTGCAAAGATCCTGACAGGCAATAGGTATCCCGTAGCAACATGCTTCAATATACTTCAAATCACTTTTAGCTTTATTAAACGTGTTATCAGCGAGTGGTGCAACGAACATTGTCGGGTTTACGTTATGCAAGAGCTCGGGATATTCATATAGTCTCTGCCATTGGTGAAACTCAATCTGACCGGATTGAACATAGGGTGCAAGAGTTAATGGATATGCTCCAATGAACACCCACTGAAAGTCCTTTAATGTTTTTATTACAGCGTCATTAACGTGGAAGAAGTCATCTCTCTGCTTTACTCTGTTATCAACATCAAAATGAGCACCGCTAGCCGAATATATGATTCTTGGTCTCTTCCTGTGCTTACTATAATTTGCCTTAATACGATCTGTGTCATAAAATCTTCCCATCCACCATTTTGGAGGATAGTTCGGAATCACGGTTATGTTCTTATTGCCCGTTTTATCTATATAGTATTCCTGCATGAACTTGTTTGTGACTGTAATCTCGTCAGCAAGTTGCATTATCTTCATTGCTGAATCTCTTATCTCAGGATTTTCGAATGCAGGTTTAAATTTATTGTACTCAGGAATGTCTTCCTTAAAAACAATATCATCAATCTCATATAAAATTCTAAAATCTTTCTTACTACTAAAATCTCTCAACAATCGTGCAAACTTAAGCTGGCTGGGAGTTGCCTGTCTTTGTAGTCGCACAGAGTCTGTCGCATCATACCACCTCTCATCTAAACACATCATAGTTGTGCTGTGAATGACCGCTTTTTGGTGCGCATTGAGCAGATGTTCGGGCCAAATCATTCGCCAATATCCACATCCGCTGTAATCAGCCAGATAATTGATTGACTTGCTACCGATTTCGGGTCTATGATCCACTGATACCGCTGGAACTGGTTGAGCCGGCAGTTGGAACCTAGGGGCTCCCATAGGAACTCCAATCGGACTAAATCCTATAGGTGTAGAATGAATCATTTACAATAATTATTTTCTTATGCTGTATATGCAACGCGCTTTGTTATGCCGTTTTCTTTCTCGAGTTGAATAATATCACCTGTCGCTGCTTTGGTGCTCTCTTTGCGATGGCTTATAACGAAAATACATTCATTATATTTCTCAACCCTCTCTTTTAGGATTTCTAATACCAATTCAACACCTCTCTCGTCTAAGCTCGAATCTAGTAACTCGTCATATACACTAAAGTTATATGAAACATTGCCCTGCAGTTTACGTATATCCATAAAAGCAAACAAGCATGCTAGGTCGATATTCTTTCTCTCTGCGCCGCTAAAGTTAAAGTATGAGCAGAGCTTACCTTTATCATCAATTATCTCATCCTCAAAATATTCATTAAAAATACACAGACAATTTGCGTCCATCTTGTTTAGATAGTATGCCAGTCTACTGTTGAATAATTGTAAGAGCTTCTTAACGATATACGACTTAACGCCTTCCTCTGATACAATAAACTTCACGACCTCTAATAAGGATAAACTATGCTTTATGTTATTGATCTCATCTTCTACTGCTTTAAGTCTTATTTTTGTTTCTTGTATTATTTTATCGAAGTCAGTCGTGTCTTCATTGAGTTTTTTGAGGTCATCAACTATTTGGCTTTGCCAGATCTCTAATTGCAATAGCCTTTTCTTGTTATTTTCAATCTGATTAGATTGTATTCTGATAGTATTAACTTCTTCAGTACGGGATGCTCGAGAAGCTTTAAGTTTAGACATTAAGTCGTCCAGCTCCTCCCTCTCGTTCTCTTTTTCAATGTAGTTACGATCTAGTTCGATTATCTTACGTGTAATTATCTGTTTCTCTTCATTGATCTTATCCTTATCATGCTCAGACACGGGCTTTAGACATACTGGACACGATGAACCTTCTGTTCCGATCTGCTCACAGTCTTGTTTAAGATACTTTTGACCGGTTTTTATTTCTGATTGAACACCGACGATATTTTGTATCTTATTTGAACACTTATCAATATAATCTTCTAGTTCCTTTATCTTACAGCCAAGCGATTTCAATTTATCATCACAATTCTGCTTAATTGATTCTCGAAGCTCTTTTAACTCCTTCGTATTGTCCTCCCGCCTGCCTTTGAGTTCAACTATGCGTTCCTTGCGATCATTACCTATCTTTTCTTTTTGTCTTACGTAGGTACTATGAGTTTTTTCAACCTCCTCTTGCCTGCTGTACTCAATATCATAATTTCTCTTAGTATCATTATACCTGCCTCGAATATCATGGAGCATATTGCTGAATACTTCTAGATTAAAAATACCTTCAATAAATTTTCTCTTTTCTACCTTCTTCTTACCCATGAACGGGATCGTATTATTAAGAGTCATAATGACACAGTTCTGAAATATGTCTTGCGATGCAGAGAACAGCTTCAGTATGTATTCTGTTGTATTGTTTATTGAATCTCGTGTCTTATCTTCTCCGTCGATGTATAAAAAGCACTTTGACGGTTCAAGCTTTCTAATAATTTTACAATTTTGTATCTTACCGTTATCTGTTACAGTAAACTCAACTATAACTTCACAATTCTTTTGATTAATGTGATTGATGACGTTTTCTTTCTTGAGTTCACGGATTGTATTCCCGAAAATTACGAAGTGTATAGCATCCGCTATAGTAGACTTACCTACACCATTACGTCGATCCTCCTTATCCTTATTAATACCGGTGATAACGTGCAGGCCGGGCCTGAAGTCAACAATAACGGGTTCGTCTCCCACGGAAAGGAAGTTTTTAATTTCTATTTTCTGAAAATCAACTTGTTTCATACTTACTGCAGAGTGTTCTTATATAGCTCTAATGTAAATTTTGATACTTCATCTTTATTCTCGATCTCCATCAAATCAATAAACTCACCAATAGCTGCTTCTATATCAATACCGGATAAGTCACGACGGACATCGTCGTTAATAGCAAACATGTTAAAGCTGTTAGCATAATCAACATTAATAGAGATCGGATTATAGATATCTAACTTACGGACAATAAAGTCAATCTCGTCCGGCGTTATGTTTTTATCTATTACAAACTTAACAAAGCTATTATTCAGGCTTTGTTTGATATCGTCTGTAATTACCTTGTTTTTTACTAGATCAGATAACACTAACTTAACGTGCTTCGGGGATAGATTGTTTTCAGTAAACTCAAACGTATTATCTTCGACGTCTAAGATATAATATCCCTTTGAGCTCTGTACGTCACCAAAATCCATCTGAAACGGTGAGCCGAGATAGAGAATTGTACCGTTATTATATTTTCTCTCTTCACGCAAATGAAAATGGCCTGTTATAACGAGGCCTGTCTTAGATAATAAATCTTTTGAACTAACGCCAGTTTGGCATACTTTAAAATTAGTTTGCTTAAAGGAGTTAATTTCGAAATGTCCAAAGATAATATCACTCTTTGGTATATCTCTTACGTTAACGCCCCATGGACAGAACGTCATTTTTTTTCCGAAGATAGTCTCTGTTTGTAGCTTAGATATAATACTTATATTTGGCCATCCTTGCAGGATGGTTAGTGAATTAATATCTGATCTGTCCTTATAATATGCGTCGTGGTTACCGACGAGAATGATAATGTTAAAATCACTCCATTCATCTAAGATCTCCTTTACAAAGTGGATAGTATTAACGGCAATTTCATCTCTGTAATGAAAGAAATCGCCGCTGATGATGATGTCTGTTATCTCTTTCTTTCTCAGGTCCTTAGCTAACCACTTCGACCAATCCAGTATAATATTATGCCACTGAGTGCTATTTTGATGTACACCGATGTGTATATCGCTAATACAGCAGACACGTCTATTGTTTAGGAAGATGTCCGACGAACTCTTAGTCATCTAATTCTTGTGAGGTGTTGTTTGTATTGTTTGTATATACGTTTGACCCCGGGTTTGAATTAACTAAGTCTGCATAAATAGTTTCCTGATAATTATTAACCGTCTCTCTATACTTCTTCTCCTTCTTGATACGGTTAATAAAGGCGTGGAATGCTATTGTAGTGTAGTATGAGAACGGGTTATGCTTCGATGTAATATCAAACTTCTTACCCTTAAGAGCAGAGAACATTTTTAAAATAGCATCACCAACCATTTCGTCCTTATACGAATAATTGATAAAGTTTGGAGCAAAGCTTAGACCGTTTGCAATTTTATTTAACATTTGAGCTAAGTTATCGGGAATGTCATCAGAGATATAGTATGCCTTTAGTTCATCTAAAAACTCTTTTGAATTTACGTAGTGCTTAGCCTTGTCTGTGTTCTTAGGCTTTTTTTTCCTACCTCTTTTAGCTTTTGGTTTCTTTGATGGTTCTTCTTCCATAACAAATCTTTTCCTTATTATAATGCTCTATACGTTTTTGAAGATGTTGTCTCCCGTACATAAGATCATCGCCGATATCTATTATTATAAGCTCCTGTTTCGTCTTATGCAACCGTAAACCTCTACCAATTGATTGAATTGTTTTAATCTTAGCCTTGCCACCGCCTGCGAAGACAATGTAGTGTAAGTTCTTAATGTTAATACCTGTGGAAAATATTTTAGATATTGCGATAATTACAATATCGTTGCTTATCTCCATAAGCTGTCTGATCTCATCTCTGTCCTCTACCGCTACGCTACCTCTTATAAAGTAAACTTTCTTGTCCTTGCAGCGTTGTTGTATGTAGTCAAATAATATTTCACCATGTTCGATGTAATCAATTAATATGAGTGAATTTTTATCAAATTTCTCGCTCAACTTACTAATAATATTATTTCTAAAATTACTATTAATAATAAAATCGATTTCCCTCCTATATCTCTTTGTGGGGGTAAGTGGTTCGGATGGATATAAAATATATTTCGGCTGTGTCTCGTATTTAAGGTCAATAATTTGTGCCTTAACTTGTGCAATATAATTTTCTTCTCTTAACGATGCACTATTCTTTTCGTATAATACCGGACCGATTTTACCGATAATATTCCACTGATCCATTAGCTCTTCCGGCATAGTACCGGTAAAGCCGAAGCGGTGAGGTGTATGTATCTTGTTGATGATCTTATTAATCTTATTACCTTGTCTCATCTTATGCACCTCATCAATAATGCATAGATCAACATGATGTACCCAGCTCGTATCTGACTTACTACTCTGTAATATACCTAGATTACATATAATAACGCTTGTTGATAAATCTAAATCGTCATCACCTGTCCATTTAGATATAGAGAAATTTACACCGTACTCCTTCAAGTCACTATAAGTTTGCTCAACAAGACCGCGGTCTGGCACCATAATAACAGCCTTAAAGTCATTTTTATCATATTGTTGATAAATTGATTCAAGTAATGACGCCATTGCTAACGTCTTACCGCCCGCTGTTGCTAATATAACCGTGCCTCTGCCAACCTTTAAGCATCTATTAACTATATCTTCCTGATAATCTCTCAACTTAAGGTTAAGCTGTAGTGGTATATGTTTAGTATAACCAGGTTTGATGTGTTGCTTAAAGGTGTCGGTATAATTTATATCATCCTCAACGTTATTATCAGTTACAAATTTAAGTATGTCTTTATAAAGACCTACATCAAACCTTCCCGCAGGCGTTATGGTATATTTTCTTGCTGGTATAAATCTTCCGCCGAACCTTCTTGCGAACTTTGCGGCGTCATTCTTAACGGAAAAATATTCACGTATTTGATTAAGGCTTTCACTCTTAATCAAGCCTTGACGTCTTCCACTGTCCCATTCGAAGTTTAAACTCATGTTGTTTCCAGCTTCATAATCTCTGTAACGTTCTTTATATCGAATGTCATAGAGCTAAAAATCTTCTCTACCTTCTCGAGATACTCAATCAAAATATATATATCCTTTATCTTCTGATCGATCCGTAATACGGAGTCTACTTTTGATACTTTCTTTTCGGCAAGATTAGCTGCCACCTTAACTGGGCTTTCACTCATGAGCTTAGTAGTTAGCTCACGGATAAGATCTTCCTTCGAGCGGCGTAAGTCTTTTACTTGAACTTTATGTCTCATTAACCTTCCTACCCACTTATGCTTAATGGCAGGAAGCTTCATTTGTATATCTAATATATTAAAGTTATCTACACCGGTGTCCTGAACCATTTCCTCCATATATTTGTCTAATGTTGACATGACCTACATAAATAATAGTATACAATTAGGAGAATTCAATGAGTAATCTTTTCGAAAAACGTTTTGTCAAGCTTTTAGAGGATATGGCTGCGGGCGGTGAGGGTAGCGCCTTTGGTCCGGGTGTTGATTCAACGGCAGATCAATTTTCTGGTGATAACTACGCTCCAGGCGATGCACGTAACCTATTTGGCTCTGGAAAGAAGCCGGTTATGCAGACAAGACCAGGATTAAAGGGTAAATGTCATAAGAAAAGAAAGAAGTGTGGAAAAAGAAAGCGTAAGTGATAACTAATTCTGTGGAATGTTTTGAGAGTATCGGCCATTGGATGTATAACACTCCTATTCCCACTGATACATTCGGTTTTATCTATAAAATAACTAATAATCACGATGGTCGTATGTATATTGGTAAGAAACAGATACAAAAGAAGATAAAAATGCCGCCCCTTAAGGGTAAGAAGAATAAACGTATTAAGATTTGTGAGTCAGACTGGAAGACGTACACTGGATCATGTAATATCCTCAACGAACACATAGAACAACACGGAAAAGACAGTTTTACCTTTAAAATACTTCAATTATGTGAAAGTAAGTGGGAGTTATCGTACGAAGAGGCTAAATTACAGTTTCAAGCCGATGTTTTAGTTAATGAATCATACTATAACGGTATTATTAACTGCAGAATCGGAAAAAAACACAGAAAGAAGTTGCACTAGGGGGAAAAAGTAGTTATAATCTGCGTAGTGGGACAGAACGAAACATATACACTCGGTAATTTCACTATAATTGACTTCCATTCCCTCTTCCTCCACAATATTGAAGGTAAGCTTATTAATAACTATCATGATTACGGATTAATTGCTAAGAAATTACGATTAAATAATAAAGATACGCGTAACTTACTGCTCCATCACGTAATATTTGAGTTATGTGAGTTTATTCTTAAGAAAAAGTCCGGTAAACATATTATCTTTTGCAGTACTGATTATAAATCTCTAGCCGGCTCTCAGTTTTTATCGTTAAATCTAATTAATGCACAAGATCTCAACACATATATTGTTAAAAAACTACAAAGATTATCCAAAATAATACCTATTAGGTTTATCTTTAGTGATCAACCGTATAAAAATTATATTTTTGAATTACAGACATGTAGCGGTCAACAAGAAGAGGTAAAACAATTTATAGAATCATATGATAATCGGTTTGTTAAATATAGATTCGACAAACTACTAGAGTTTAGCAAGAGATTTAATTTAACATTTTTATCGGAAGACTATTTTAAGCAAATAAAGAATAAGCAGCTACTTATAAGATAAATATTTTATATGTCCAAGTTTAGTAATATTCTTAAAGAACATGGTGAGAAATACGGTATTGTTGCAGAGCAAGAACCGGCTTCTGTAGCCGAACCGGCACCCGAAGAGGTTATAACCCAACCCGTTGAGCCAGAACAGCTTTCTTCTGAAGGTAAGAAATTTATGATTAGTTTAGGTCTTAAGGCATTGCGGATTGATTCTGATCTACTAACTGAGGACGACTTATTCAAAGCCGCTACTGATGTGACTGATGATACTGCGGATAATATGTTAGACTGGTTAATGACTAAAGTTGAAGAACATAAATAAAATGATTACATTTCAAAATTTTTGTCTTTTACAAGAGGGTGGTGCTGGTGGCCATATGGCCCATCCGTTTGATTTACCAGATGTTAATAACGGTAAACAACTTCTTAAGAAATTTGACCAATCAATAAAGTATTTACAAAATACACCAGCAGCGATTAAGCTAGACGGTGTCAACGCTGCATCAAAAATTATTACTAACGAGAATGGTGAAAAGGAATTTGCTCTAGATAGAGGTTCGATGAAACCTCTTGACATAAAGGGCATCACAGAGAGAGATTTATTAGATAGATTCGGTGAAGGTCACGGAATGGTTAACGTAGGTCAAGCTTTACTCCCGATTCTGAATGCAGTAATAGAGACTGCCGAACCAGAA
>TARA_R110000851_G_scaffold18394_3_pt1 | contig 12941 bp, 13 predicted proteins | sample TARA_R110000851 | Tara Oceans TARA_R110000851 (sample SAMEA4397627) | marine metagenome | biome: Polar Biome; feature: [DCM] deep chlorophyll maximum layer (ENVO:01000326); material: water (ENVO:00002006), including particulate matter (ENVO:01000060) such as... | depth 17 m | reverse complement strand
AATATCTTTGTAAAATATATAATGGACGCGAAATACACTGAACTCCCAATGGATCTTAGCAATATGATTGAAGATTACGCTATTAACCTAAGAGACTACGCTGTAAAGATTCCTCAAACCTATCAAGAGGATTATGAACAACCACACCCATACATCCGTCAAGACTATAATATTGAAGGTGATAGAGTATGGGACCATATTAATAATGTATATTCAGTTGACGTAAAGGCTGGTGTTGAGAATCGCAAAGTGCGTCAATGTATAACTAATGAGTTCTTCCGTCAATATTTTCTCGGGTATACAGGACCTGTACAACCTCATCTTAACATTCTATCCAACTATCTTAAGCGGAAATATAAAGGTCATACTCGTACTTATAATTTTACTATACTTTATACTAATATTGAACTCCCGTTAGAACTATATCATGATCTGCGTACGTGGATTGTTGAAGATTACCCAAGTGCTTTTAACCCTACAACGATTACTTTAAAAACGAGTAATGAGCATGGTATGGAAGTAGATCGACCATATTCTGGAGATCTGGATGTTATTCCGCGTAGACCATTGTGATCACCAATTATACACTTTATTAATCGGTAAGGTCGTATTACGTCTAATATAATCCTCATGGTGATACGCAACTATCGCAATCTCTACTTCTAAATTATTCCGTAATGCATTACCCATACCTTCAACGATAGGCTCTTCAGCACCTTCATAGATAGCACGAAGTTTAGCTCTTAAATACTTATGTGTATCCATGTGTTTATAGATACCATATCTAGCAAACAAACGATCACAGAACATACATCTATTAGCGACCTCATCATCACCTGAGTAGTACCGTTTAGATTTACAATCCTTTAAATTCTCGTAGTTCATTATCACATGTACAGGAATCAATCGGTCGACCATTTTATATAGTTATGAATATAATGTTTATATCCACTTATATAATGTTCACATATTTTTTCCCTATACAAACACCGCCTGATAACATACAGCCATCATACAAGTCTATACGCATGAGACATGAGTTAATGAGACAGATACGAAGAAGCAGATTAAGATTACGTAAAACTTTCATTGTTGATCAATACAGCCAGACTACTTACAGGGGCGTAGTTCTGTTCGAATAAGTGTTGAACTTAAAATATTTTATTTTTATAATGCCGTCATATATGTATTACAAAGACTTAACTCCAGATCAAATCTATCCGTATCCAGACCCAGATCCAACTGGTAAGCATACAAGATATAAGCAATACCCCAGGCAGATCGTTGACTGTGAATGTGGGCGTAGACTACAGAGAGTGTCTATGAAACCTCACTTAAAAACAAAATTACACGCATTCGGTGTTTTAAATAAAAAGATAGATAAGCATATAGAATGTCAAGAACCATCACCATCAAAAAAATCATGAACGATTGTAGTAGTTTATTCATCGACGATAAGCTCAGAGTTTTAAAATTGTGTCTTAGTTTTAAGTGTGAGAAAAAAATAGTACATGAACATCAAACAGGTTCACACGTCAATCTTGACTTACTAACAGTAGCCCAGTTGAATCAAATAGTAAAACTCATAGACTCCATACCAGAGATTACAGATAAGTATAAAATTTAAGAGCTTTATCGGCTAATATATCTACGGATGTAATGGAGATTATCCAAGTGCTTTATCTCTTCAGCTAGACACCTGTCGCATATTTGTTCTTCAGTAAGTTCAATGTTGCATTCGGCACACCTACCGTATTCAGGTTCATCGACCTTCTCTTTTTTTTGTCTATGAGACACACAATAGTTTCCCATGTTAAGATTTATCAATATATATCAATCGAAATATATTTATTTAGGATTAGGAATAATTACTCCAACAATCAGGAGCAACAGTGAAGAGTACAACTGACTATCCTCACAAGACTCAGCATGAAATAGCATAGTTGTACAGAACATAAAGAACGCAACGATCAACACATACTGAGAAATGAATTTGATCATCCTCGAATCACTCTTCCTTTCAAAACAACAGCATCTCCACTGGCTTAACTCTTCTACATGTTCAATATCATCATCGTCCATTTTTTTTACCTCATGTACATTTATAGTCGTGAAGGGATTACTCATATTATATATCTATATTTAGCAAATTATATTTCCATTCAAATTATCTAAAATACGCTGTAAAGATTCCTCAAACCCAAAGAATCTGATGTGACCAGAACGAAGGAGTTGTCTTAATCTTAATAACATTTTTACCATCTTTATTTTTTATCTTACTATGACGAGCATACCATGCTTTTTGTTTTTTACTATCTCCATGATCCAAAAATGTTTTACCTGTCTTCGAACCGAAATGTATCCAGTTATCATTATAGAGTACCATATATTTTTTTGCTTTACGTGTAGACTTTTTAAGATCAACAGCCCCGAGTGATAGTGCCTTTTTAGTAAGAGCGTGTACTTCCATATGTATATATTTAGCAAATTATATTTACATTCAAATTACCTAAAATACGCTGTACGTAATACTCGGACTAGGGAATCCAACGAGAATCGCAACAGCCCATCCTTTATTCGCAGCGTTCGAACTCAATAACAGTTTACCAGCAGTCGTAACCTCAATGAAACCTACATTAGGTACGGTAGCTGATATTTGAATAACAGCGCATCGCATATTTTGAGTAGGTCTGTATTCCACGGGTAAAGTATACACGCTCTCATATCGTCCATCATCTGGTGTTTTCGCTTCAAAATCATCCATCATAATATTAACTATACCACCCACTTTAGTAATTACCAAATTAGAGGCAGTTGGAGTACCCGCTACAGGTGTATTGTCTATAGTCCATAAAGATGTGGCATTTAAACTACTACCAACATTACCAGATATAGTCCCACCAACACTCAAATTACCATACACAGTAGCGTCACCATGTATTTCAGCATTCTCCGCAACTTCTAAACCCAAGTTAGGTAATGTATCAATGTTAAAGGTGCTTGCTCCAAATTCTTGGTCTCCTATGAAAAACCTAACGTTTGTAGCAGTCAGTCCTCCCCACTTATATAGTAGAGTAGGGGTCGGCACTTGAGTCAGTCCGTGGAAATAAAGACTCATATCCGAACATGTGTTATCCAATCTATACTCGACAATATCACCGTCTACGATAGTTACTGTTCCTAGATTATCCGTTCCTATTCTAGCGCCAGCCGACGTACCAAAATCAGCGGTTGGACTATATGTAGCATCGCGGATAAAGAAGCCTCCGTATGGTGAGGATAACGCAGAATCAATAGCAAGACCTGGTGCGATTACAACACCAAACCCTCCAGCTGTCCCAGAATTAAAACGACACACTAGCTTATAATTAGTAGTAGTTACTCCGCACTGAATCAACTGTGGAGCGATCGCCCAACATCTTGAATTACCGAAGTTTCCTCTTACATAATTCCTCCCAGTCTTTGTTATTTCCGACGACAGATATGTAGCATCATCGCTAAATACGGGTTCCGTGTATCCAGTAAAATCTGTACCAGTCTTAACAGCACCCAGTGAATCCAACTCCCCTTTTACCTCTGTCTTAATATCACTAGCCCCGAGTTCTAACTTAGTCGAGTCAGCTGGGGCGATAGTCAAAGTCCCAGCGCCGTCAATACTATTCACTACCAAAGGGTCAAGCATTATAATATTACCTTTTGTAGCGTTCGTTGTACTGCTTAATGTTAAGTCTCCTGAAGCAAGATCAGAACCGAAAATTGTACTATCATTCATATTAAGAGTAGTATCAGAAGCCAAATGAAATGACCTAGCCCCCGTTGTAGTGCTATGATAAGACAGCAAAACATTACTGGGCAAAATAGTTGAATGTGCGATTGCCACATTGTCAGGAATATATGTTCTGTTCAACGCCGACCCTACAAATCTAAGAATACCGTTAGCATTACCAGTCCCAAGTTCAATTTCCTGCTGAACAGTAAGGTCTCCTGTTAAGTCACCGCCTGTTAGTTGTAGATATCTTCCATCACCTGTTGCTCTATTCAACGCGTCAAATCCAGCAGTAGCGTTACCGACATTTTGTATTTTTGCCAAATTCATATTGATCGTGGAATTAACATTTATGAAACCAGTTCCAGAATCAATGATATTGCTTTGAAGAGTCAAGCTCTCTCCTGTCAAACTGCTCCCACTCACTGTTTGTCCGCCAGATCTGCCTGTTAGTAAAGCAAATTGAGAATGTCCCGCGTCTCCTAGTTCTAGATTAGTCAAGGCTGTGTGATCAGTTGTACTAATAGTAGGAACAACACTACTGGGTGTACTCTGTGCCCAAATACCAGTCTGACACACATATCTAACATATCTGTCACCTGTACCGCTTGTACTATTATCAATGTAATCTAAATCGACAGAGAGTGCCAGTGTTGCATCGTATCCAGCGAGTGTTCCTTTACCGAATGTGAACTGTTTAGAGGGCTTACCACCGCCACCATCATTGTCTTGAAATATACCATTACCGACCCAGTTAATAGAGTTGGTACCTGTACGAGTCAGTGCGATATATATATCAAATGGTTGATCTGTAAAACTGCTATTGCTTGTGGGTTGAACATTGTCTGACACTTGCGATAACAGACTTTGACCAAGCACTAATCTAAAATTCGATGTACCTCCTGTTCTTGTTGTACTGCTCCATTGTCCTGCTATTGTCAAGGTTAGTACATCACCGATAGCCCACGTATTAGGCTGAATGCTGGAACTCCCAGCCACCGACAAAGCGACATTAGCGTATGATCCAAAACCCCAAGTTGTACGAGGTGATACAATAGTCCCAGTAACAGTATGTGCCCCTGTTTGTTGAGGCTCTTCGAATGTTGCTATTCCTGTATTGCTCATAGTCATGATATGTCCGATAGTATTTCTCAGTTTAGGCATACGATAACCATCAGCGTCCTCTCCTACGTATAACGAGTTAAGCCCATCATCTGTTCTCAATATCTGTGTACCATCTGCAGACTTGACGATCATATTACCGCCTGTATCATCTTTTTTAATCTCTGTTGTCAGTATGCTCTTAGTCTCGAACTCTATAGCAGAATCACCAGTAATTTCAACCTTTGAAGCCGTGAATAGAATCTTAGGATTATTTCCTGTTACTTCATGACTTTGTGACTGTATTTCGTTTACATTAAGTTTAGTATTGATAAGACGCAAACCATTGGTCGCAAATCCTAACCCATCTCCTAAAGACGCGACGGCTGTACCTGCTTGGTTTGATGCTAATATTAGGGTTCCGTTAAATCCAGTAACGGTAGACACGCTCATCGTTTGGTCATCATAAAATTCTGCTATCGTAGAGTCGCCAGTAGTCTTAATACTTAGTGGACCTCCCGTTGTAACTGCTTTGACACAGTCTGCTACTAGACAATTAGGGGCATCAACGGTTAGATCACCAACTATTGTTATGTTTCCTTCAACGATGCCTGTGACAGTTAGATCTCCGAACACCTTAGTGTCTCCATAATGAATATTGTTACTTGAAGCTCCTAGATTATTCATCTTATATAATTGTCACGATAATAATATTCAAAAAAAATATGACTGATGATTATATTTAGAATAGTTAAAATAAGATACACGTATTGGTTCTATTTTTTTATTTGTAAAACAACATCAACATCATAGTGAAATTAAAGTTTGCTGGGAGTGTAAGAATTTGTCCTGTGCGGTTGCGTAGAGTAATCCTAATAGTTCTCAACGTCTTTAAACTCTCAAAGGGAAAGTATTTCTTAAAGTGAACAGTATCACTCTCCATGTCTTGATAACACATATCGCCGTATTGCTTATCTAGGTTAAGTTTATCTATCACACTGAATGACCCACTGCCTTCGATCAGGTTGTTGGGTGCTAGTACTCTGCTATGTGCGTACACCTCAGTCTCACCAATCAGATTAGGGATTGATTGAACCGCGGTAGCCACACCATCTGCTGCTACAAGATCCACTAGTAAGCCGATCCTTGACGCAATTGTAGATGTAGAGAGGACAAGCGTGTATGCGTCTCCTGTAAATGTAAAGCTAATCTGTTGTGTTGGGGCAGTGCCTGTCTTTGCGACCACAACAGAGTCAGGGATAGATGCATTAATAGCAGTTTGCAACGCAACGATGAAATCATCAAAGTAGTAGTAACTGTTAGGTACTGTAACCGTGTAGACGACCGCACCAGCAGTTGTTGTCAGTGTGAGAGTGTTAGCATATGTAGGAATATTGTCAAAGACGTTAGGGCATTGCATCGAATGTACGATGTAACCTTTTACGTTATCGATAATCCCACCGCTAGATAAGATGTCAATAGTGAAGCGACCGTTATCTCCTAGGGTTTTATCCTCTGAGCTGAGTCGAAGCAGTCGAGACTTGGAGTTTTTAATGTTCTCATTAGAGGTAATCTTTGAGTTGGACATTTGATAAATTCTGTATATAGTTAGTAATATTTTTTATTGGTTTTTATTTGTTTATTCTTTGATGATAGCCCTAATCTGGTTTACCTTGGCGAGCTTGACGTACGTGATCCAAGCGTCGATAGCTTGAGCCGTGGCAACAGGTGTGACAAAGGAAATACGAGCCTCAAGAGTTCTGGAGTTATTGATAGCAAGACCAGAGTATTCCAGAGCGGATGACTGTTCGAAGGACTGGACATGAACACATCGACCACTGTTATCATTAGTACCAGCAGTAGCGTTGAGAGCAATACCAGACGCGAGAAACTCGTTCTTAGTGATGGAAGGAGGATCCATCGTAGTCTTCATACGTCCAACGGATTGCATAGAGTTTTGATAGAGTTCAGCACCAGTCTTCTGTGTAGTTCCAGAACAAGTAATGACACGCTGGGGGAAGTACAAGTCACCGAGTCTGTAATCAAGTTGATTAACATTAGCCTTTGCCGTTCCGAGAGAATCCTTATCAGTTTGAACAGGGGTCGCAGTAGCGTGGGACGACCAGTAGAGTCGTTGACAGCGAGCGACAGCCTTATTAATCTGGAGATTAAAGTTAGTGCTAGTTCCTGGGTTTCCACCTTGGTAATAAGCAGTCTCATAGGTAAAGTCCAGTCCACCAGATGCTTGAGAAGCCTCCATGAGATTCTTTTGGATAACGGGAGCCAGAGCCATCGAATCAAGAATAACACGAGGATTAGTGATAGAATAACCAGTGGAAACAACAGCGCCACCAGTGGCGGACAACTTCTGAAGAGCAACAGAGGGAGTCTCCAGTTGCAGACGAATGAGAGAACCAGACACAAGCATAGATGGGATAAGAGTCTCACGATCAAAGACACCCAAGAAGTGAGAGAGGGGAATACACACAGTCAGAGGAGATGCCTTGATATCGTAATCAGCGATAGACCCGTTTTTCATCAAAAGAGGAGGATCAACAGGGACGCCAGTAGAATCGACGCCAACCAGGGCTCCGCCTTCCCATTGTCCAGCCATAGCACATCCAGTATCCTTGTACTGGGCAGAGAAATGCCACGGTTTAACCTGGGCACAGTAAGTGTTCAACTTATCGTTTCGCTCGAGTTCAGCACCAGAACGATCCTCAAACAGAACGCGTGAGAACAGAGACATAGCGGTGTGCTTAGAGAAACCAAGATCACCATTAGCAGCGACCCCTGCGATATCAAAGACAAGGTAAGAGTTCTTACCGTAGACGTAATCAGTGCTAGCAGTCAGACGGATGACTACCTCATTTCCAGAGGCAGACGAGTAGGTGTTCTGATCAGCGAATGACACTTTGTTTTGACGACGTTCAACGACGTTAAGGTTAGAGGGTAGCTGGTATTGCAGTTTGTTGACAGTTTTGAGAGACTTCATGTCCATCTTGCCAGATGCAGAGGGGGTTTTATATTCCATAATTCAAGTAGAGGTGAATCAAAAATATGTTTGTTATATCTAAGCCATGATAGTTATACGTGAAAAAAATATTAATTGTTCTTCTACTCACTTTTTATCAGTCGAGAACTCATTCTCACTGGCGGTGAGACTAGCGATGGTATTCTTAATAAAGTTTACATAATTAGGAGCCGTGTCCAAATCTGAGAATGCTGGAGGCTGAATATCATGACCCAACATTTTTTGAATCCTATAGTCAGACATAATCTCATCAGAAATATCAGGGAAGTCATCGAGGGATACGTTAGAAGCTTTAATAGCGGTTGATGTTGATGTATCATATAGTTGTTGGTTTCCTAGAGGTGCTGTTGAAGCGTCGTCAAACTCATCAGCTCTCCTGTGTGGATCGTATGGGTCAAAGTTATCCAGTGCTACTCCAACACTCTTGGCGTCGAAAAACAGAGGCTTTGTCATGGATGTCAGAAATGAGTCTTCGTTCATTTTTAATTCTGGGTATATACTAAGATTGATACTTATCTACATATTATATTAATTACATAGTGAGGCGTGTACATCCTTCATCTGCGATTCAGTAAGTGGTAGCCTGTACAGCATTAGAGAGTCATCTCCAAATATCTGCTCCTTGTTACGTTGAAGGAACATCTCTCTCTTGACACAAGCATCCATAATCAAACCTGTCTCTTGTTGTTCCTTTGCTAGAAGAATTGCTTTCTCGTCAAGTTGTTGAGGCTTAGGGGTCCTGTCGAATTGATTAGTTGTTGACATTTTTTATATGTGTATAATATACGCATATATATTATTCAAATCATAATATTATGAAAAATTCAACCAGTAAAGATGACGCAGTCAAGTATCGCAAGCAGAAAACACAAAAATTGTTTCCATCTCTTGGTGAGAAGCACATCCCTGGTTACAACTGGAATGGACCAGGCACTAAGATATATGACAGAATAACACTCAATTACAAAGGTAGAGTCGGTACTGATAAATACTGGCTACCAAAGAATAGAATTGACCTATCAGCGTTCAGACACGACCTGTTGTACTATAGTCCAAGCAATATTGTTAGAGCGTATGCTGATCACGAATACTTAAACAGTGCTGGGAAGTCACACATATCAGAGACGGTGATAGGTGCTCAACTTGTTAAGCGTGTTGCTGTTGAACTAGGCAAGGTTGGTGTCCGTACATTCTTAGCTGGTAAGGGTGCCATTACGGCTCTTAGAACAATCTTAACTACTGCCCCAGTGAAAGGGTCAGGTGCTATAGCCACGTTCATGTTTAATAAAAAGAAAGGATATATGCCCAGCACTGTAAAACTATTAGTTAAGAAATACATACCAAGTATCGCTGGAGCAAAGAGAGGGCACCGAGGAAAAGCATTGAAAGATTTAGTGTTTGCTGTTGGTTATCTAGCAAGTGTTGCTGATGTGAAATACTACGGGCTTCCTGGTGATACGATTAAAAGTCTAAAGGACTTGTGGAAGCTTATCTCTACCACGTTTGAAGGAAGTGAGGAATACAAAGAAATAAAAACTGAAAATGATAAGGTCGTGAAGAAGTATGAAGCATATCTTGACACCGTAGGCAAGTTTGACAAGAGCGGTGAGTTCGTTCTTAGAGTTGGTGGCAAATCTACTCCAGCGTCTGACCCGCACTCGCAGAGTAAGTATGAAGATTTCTTCTCATCGTTTGAGCAATACATAAAGATGACTAACGATCAATACAAAGGTAGGGCTGAGTTTGAGCCTTATCCTACACCTGTTCTTAATAAAGAAAACTTAAATATTGTAGAGAGTAAACCAGATGAGTTGCCGTTGATTTCAATGACTAACCCCGCTATGGACAAAGTTGATGTTGACCGTAAGGATTTGCGTAAGGTTTATGGAGATATGCTTGACCCGCCTAAGGTGGAGATATCAAAGATAGAAGAGTTAGAGCCATCACAGCCTTGGGATGAACCTATAGAAGATCCGACTAAAGAGTATGAGCGTATATTTGATAATGTGAAGACACCTATGCGTAGTTCTGGAAAACATGTTCATGATGAATTATAAAAAAGGAGTTTATGGGAGTTTAGGGTTGTTTTTTTTAACTTTTTATATATGCTGAATATACAAAACATAATGCCATTGATTACAAAGACACAAGGGCACATGGATTCACTCAAACTAACTGAAGGCGTTACTCACAACTCACGAGACGAAAAAAGGATTATACAAGACATCCTAGGCGGTATAACGGGTAAAGAATTCGTTAAGAGATACAAGAAAAAATCAAAACGATTCGTATACGACGAGGCATCTGGGATTGTTAAACTGATGGAGCAGTACAGAGACGTGTGGGATAGGAATGAAGAGCAGAGAGACAAGATTCTATTTATGATGAAAAGGCTTGATACGTTTGCTAGAACTGGAAGAGGAGCTATGACTGGACGACCAATCTTATACAATGGAGTAGCTATTAATGAAGAGCATCCAGGACAGACACCAGCACCAGCAACAGCACTCGCAACCACGGCATCAACAACACCCGTACCATCAGCTATAGACACTGCTAAGACAACTATCAATGCGATGTATTCTCAGTTTCTCAACGATGATCCCAAGGCTGTAGACGCCTTGCTCAACTATGCTGGACAATCACGCGACCACGCAAAGTTGGTGAAGGAGGTTATCAACAGTAGACATCACTTTCAATATGATTCTCCAGTTAACGTAAAAACCGCATCTCTCGATGAATTCAAGAATCATTTCAACACGTTGGCGTATCTAGATGGTCTCACACATACAGTTGGAGGGGATGATCGTCAGAAGGGAGGCGACGCATATTCTAAATATGTTAAGAGACATGACCCCACGGGTAAGCGTTGGATTGTTGCGTCTGGTCTTCTACCATTACTAAAAACTAATAACAAATTCAAAATGAAGAATCTGAAGAAAAAAGATTACATGCATGCCCTTCATGTCATCGATAAAAGGCGTGCGTTGTTTGGCATGGAACCTCTTAAACCAGGTAAATTGACTATACCTAATATTAAATCAGTGCTGAAAGATCTTGACCTAACAGACCTATTCAATGTATACAAGAAGTTTCCACAATTGGAGAGACCTGACACTGAAGCAAGAGAAGCTAAATATATCGCAGAAGAAGAGAAAGCTGTTGCTGAAGGTGACATCACTGGATTATTGACGGGAGAGAGTAAAGAAGAAAGAGGAAAGAAGATCAAACTCAGAGCTCAAACTAAGATGGCTACTGCTGATATCATGAGCATCAAAGACGGAAAGGTTATGTATACACCTAGTGATTATAAGGCAAACATCGCAAGCGGGGCAGATATTGCTGATACGATTACTAAAATTGTTGCTGATCACACTGTTCATGCTAAGATTACTGAAGAGCTTAAGACATTGAAAGACGATGAAAAATTTAAACAGAATGAGCCCGTGTCTCGTAAGAATATATTACATGAGCGTGTAAAAACTGTAGACCCTGGAGAGATGGGTAAAAGTATCAAACAGTTGAAGGATGACGGTTTCATGGACGAGGTCTTTCTTTCCGTGTATGGAAAAACTAAGCAACCAACTGTAATCGCACTTGAGAGGGCAATACAATCTATCGCATCATTGCCTCCTAACAAACTAGAGGACATTAGGCATATCATCAGATATTATTCGGATAATAATGTACCAGCTATGCAGGCTGAATTCGATGATGTGATGGGTAAGACTGTCGGAGCATCTCCTGATCTCAGAAGGTTACCTAAGGGTGTTAAGATTGACGCTAGTGAAGTTAAGGCTGTCGAGACTGCCACGGCTGAAGCAAAGACTGAAAAAGCTATGAGAATCAAACGACTTGGTGAGATTACAAAAGAAAAAAAGAAGGCAGGCACAGAGGCAAAAATGAATGCGTTGCTGGTTGAAGAAGCGAAATTGAAAGCAGATGCTAAGAGTTCTAAGCAATATGATGTGAAGAGTACGTCTGAAAGTAAAACAATCAGAGCTGGTTCTCTACGCCCACATTTCAGCAACCCCACAGAGAGTGCCGTTGAACAGGCTTTGGGTAAATCTCCAGAACAACAGATGCAAGACTTCTCAAACTGGTATACGTTTGATATCCCTAGTGATCAGACAGGTCAAGGCAGTGCCCGTGTTAATCCATTTGTCAAGCAAAATGAAGAACGCGAGAGCTTCATGGGTGGAGGTGATATCTGGAGTGCGTTCAATACCACGTACCAATTGACTGATGGAGTTGAGGAGAGAAAGATGTTCTACACTCAACACGCTAAACTGATGCGTTCTGCCGTAAGACGAGGACTAATCACTCGTAAGATTGAGTCAGAGGAACAGCGATTCTTGAAGAGATTTGACACTGGTTCAAACGGTCTATTTGCTCAAGACCAAACCAGAGGTGAGATGAGTAACTTTAAGGATATGTACCAGAAACCCAATGACTTCTTTAGGGGTACTACTTACCCGTTTCAAGACACAGCGAACACCTCTCTGCGTGTAACTGATTTCGATAAGAATCTGAACTATTTTGTTGAACCTTAGATGAAATAACAATATCATTATATAGACATGTAGGCGTCATCCATATAAGTGTTCGTATTATTTTGTCGATCGCCGTGTAGTATCTGATAACATGTCGTGTTTTTTTCAGCAGCAGCAATACATAGTATCTTATACAAGCGTGGGTGATCGTAGTCTATCGACAGGTCGTCACGTACGTAACGCATGCGATTAACGAAATGGTCGTCCATGATCCAAGAACACAATTTATTGTACAGAGAGACGGGCATAGTAAATGGCTTACCGTTTATATCCACGACATAAGTCTCACCAGTGTAGTTGCGGCGTAAATTTTTAACAAGAGTATTTATAGAGTTGTGGCGTATATACTGATATATAAACGCTTTAGATACAACAGTTCGTTTTCTAGCGTCTACAATATCATGACTCCAATCTCTGGCAATGCTTAACTGTTCGACTTTACTTAGATCATAACGAGAATTTATCTTTTTTTCTTCTGCGTGTGGGT
>TARA_R110000851_G_scaffold85074_1_pt1 | contig 12976 bp, 6 predicted proteins | sample TARA_R110000851 | Tara Oceans TARA_R110000851 (sample SAMEA4397627) | marine metagenome | biome: Polar Biome; feature: [DCM] deep chlorophyll maximum layer (ENVO:01000326); material: water (ENVO:00002006), including particulate matter (ENVO:01000060) such as... | depth 17 m | reverse complement strand
TTGGGACGAGAGGGTCAGAGGTTCGAATCCTCTATCACCGACCACATTTATGTATTTCAATTAATGTTCCTTTCAATTGTCCTACAGCTAAAGATTAAACACAAATTTCGGTGATTAGCGCAGCCCGGTAGCGCATCTCGTTTGGGACGAGAGGGTCAGAGGTTCGAATCCTCTATCACCGACCAATTTAACAAAAAAGCCACTCTAATGAGTGGCTTTTTTGTTTTTGGCGATATTGATCATTAATTACAATCATATATTTGATAGCTAATATTCTAAGATTAAACTTAACGAACCTCAACTTAAGTTAATAGAGGGGAGTAAGCTAAAATAAGCAAATTTCACCTAAATTTATATCAAACTTGCTATTTATTTTGTTAACAAGGCGCCTCACGTCGTTACCCCTTCGCCAATAGCCAGTCTATTGCATTTACTTTCAAGTCTATTGCAAGTAAATGCAAGGCAGATAGCAGGACAATGAACTGCTTGATAACCGTTTATTATCCCGAACTTAAGTTAGCCTTTGTCTACCAGTAGACCTTGCCTATTTACCCTAACATTTAGGCTATGTTTGATCTCATATAATGGTATGGCTCAATACTGTGGCATAAGCTTGGCCGTTAGGTGGCATGACGCTGTAGTCGTTGTCCCGCAGCGTATAATCATGGCATGAGTTGCGCCAATGTTCCAGATAAGGGTTTGCGCCGTGTTATAGAGATTGGGCAAGCCAGTCACTATTTTTTGCTCAATAACCGCAGTGAGTTAACGGGTGAGTTCATAGCCTTGAGTCAATGGCTTGTGAGGCAGTGGCTCGTGAGTCAATAACCTCGACATAAAAAAACCACTCCGAAGAGTGGTTAATACGAGTGAGTTAATCAATCTATACCACTTATAACTTCACATTGACTGGCGGTACAATAAAGCCTTGATAAGCATCGACTCTGAGATCAGTAAATCTTGTCAATTGGGTTGCTTCTTGGATCCCTGTCACGATCACTTGAATATCTAACCCTTTAGCGACATTGACTAAAGCGCGGCATAATTCACTGCTGTGTTGATTATCTTCAATATAAGCCAGTGACTGGTCAAGTTTGACATAGTTTGGTCGCAAGCTTTGCAAGTAGGCCATTGAGCCGAATTGGCGACCAAAATGGTCTATACCAAAGTGAGCGCCAGAGTCTCGAATGACTTTACACAGACTTTCACAGGATTCTAAATCGCTATACACACTCGCTTCGGGGATTTCAAAGCAAATACGTTCAGGGTATTTATTGGTTCGAAGGAACTGTTTTAGCCAAAGATGAAAATCAGCATCGCTAATACTTTGATAAGTCAGATTGATGGCGACTCGTTCATAATTACGTTCAAGTAAACGATGTTCATTGACGGTTTCTATCAAACAGCGATCAAACATTGTACCTAATGATAGTAACTCTATATAGGGTACAAATTGTCCGGCATGGAGGGTTTTGTCACCTATTTGCAGTTGGCAAAAAAGCTCGCGCTGACAAATTTCATCTCTGGCACAAAGCTGAATCGGCTGCCAGCGGAATTGGAATTTTTTGTTCTTTATCGCGTGATTTAAATTACTGCGCCATTCCTCTCGGGTAAACAGTTGCTGTTGAGTATTTTCAAACCAATGAAACACTTTGCCGTCTTTAATGGACTGTTGGAGTGCGTTATCTGCTTGTGCCATCATATCTGATACTGTCATTTGCCCTAGACGCTCTGCTACACCAATATAAAACTGTTCGTTTGGTTTACAGCCAGATTTAGATATTTCTTTATTAACAGTACGTATTAGGCTTTGTAAATACTTCGTCAGTTGATCATGTTCACAATCTTCAACAAGGAAGGCGAATTCATACGCAGCAATACGGGCGATAACAGAGGAGGATATTTCATCCTGGTGATGCTGTAATTTCTGAGCCAGAATGCGAATGGTCTCATCGCGGACTTGGAAACCGTATTTGCTATAAACGTCTTCTAGCCAATCCATTTTGACTAAATAAAGCGCACCAGTACTGGGCTCGCTTAGCCAGCCATTGACTCGACTGACCATATACTGCCTATTTGGCAGTCCTGAGACTTGATCGACGAGATTTTTCTTTCTTAATGCGGAAACTTCTTCGTCAAGGGAGTTAAAGACTTGTTTTAATTGAGCAGACATACTGTTAAATGCATTGACTAGCTCTTTCAGTTCCTTTGTTTTTGGCGCTGGCATATCGGGACCAAATTGGCGCTCGGCAATTTTTTTTGCGTGTACAGAAAGGGTATTCAATGGTTTTAAAATCCAACTGAGTCCCACCCTTGCACATATGATGGCAATGAGAAATAAAATTGAAAATAGGATCAGAATATTTGAAATGGTCCGCCATAGTTCATGATAACCAAAACCGGGGTGGGCAGTAATTTCCAGCGTGGCAAGTTGTAACCAACCAGAGGTAATAGTGGTTTTTTTGTTAATGGTTTTAAACAAGTTAAGATCGATAAACCATTGAGGAACATTATTTACTCGAATAGCGTTATTCCACACTTGCTGCTTGCCATCAACTAACCAGGTTAATTTGATTTGTTGATAATAGCCGCCCTCAAAAATAACATTGACTAATGTTTCTGCTCCAGCATCATCACCAGCTTCTAAAACAGGCGTTAACATTAATCCTAATGAGTTACTGGTATTATTGAGATCAGATTCCATCTGTTTTGTTAAAAAACTTTGAGTCTCTGAAAATTGTACATAAGCTACGCTTGCAATGGTTAACAAGAAAAGCCCGAAAAGTAACGCATAGATCTGCCTGAACAGGGTCATGTTGTCACTACTCCATGTTGAGTTTGGGTTGGCGTAAGCGGTCTACACCTAGTCTAAGTTTAAGGTCAGTCCATTTTTCAAGGCGTGATGATGAGCCCGCTAACACACCTCGGCCTTTTTCTTTGTTTAACCATAATTGTTGACCATTAAAACTGTAAACAGGCAGCAGATCTTTTCGTTTCGTTGCCAGCTTTATGGTTTTATCTAAATTGTCGAGCACTAACGGGATCGAATTAGGCTTTTCGTAATACGCTAACACCATATGATACTGGTTCAACGATGTTGCTTTTACCATGGTGATCCTGAGTTTATCTTCAGGAATACCAAGTTGAAGAAGCGTAAAGTATTTCGCGATTGAAAAATCTTCACAATCCCCCCCATTAGCCCCAATAAACTCCATCGGCGAAGCCCAATAATTGGAATCGCCCCATAGTGTTTGATCATCAATGAATCGAAATAAGTTAAAGAACTGATTAACTTTTTCTAATTTCTCTATTTCAGCAAGTTTCTGTGAATCATTAACGATTTTAAACCAAGCATTTGCCCGCAATCCCGCTCTATCGCCATAACGTTCCGACAATGCAGAAACGGTTTTTTGCTGGTTTAACTCTTGAGTCGGTGCCGCATATAAACATGAAACTAAAAGGGCCGATGCCATAATAGAAAAATGACAGACCCTTTTATACAGCGATGTGGTTACTTTGCTGTCTTCATGACTCAAAGAATCAATGCCTTATTTATCACTCTTCCATTTTCTCGTCGACAGTGTAGATATTCCATCTCATTGCTGGAATGGTATCATCGGTTGCGACTTCAGCGATCACGCGACGATTACGTCGTTCGGCTTCTGGCGTACCACTGTTATCGATAGGGCGATCAAAACTATAACCAATGGCGTCTAAACGACTTGCATCGATAGCAAATGTGTTTTCTAACACTTCAATGACAGCTTTAGCGCGTTTCTGAGATAAGGCTAAATTAAGCTCATAGCTACCAATTTTGCTAGTATGACCCTCAATCGTCACCTTAGTGGTTGGGTCGGTTTGCATTATTTTAGCGACGAGTTCAATTTGGTTATAATACTGCTGATCGATAACCGCAGAATTATTGCTAAATAGAATTTTTAACTCTTGGCGTTCATTGATGTCTTTTATGCTACCACAACCGTAGTTGTCTGCCGCGGCATCAATAATAGTCTCCGCACAACGTTCGCGGGCCATTATCACCCCATCACGATCGTTGTCAGCAAGATCAAATTTTTGTGGTGTAGACGCAGTAGGCTCGACAATATCGTTGACTGAACAACCTGCAGTTGCAATCAATGCGAGTAAAATTAGCAAATATTTCATCATTTAACACCTCCCTCATAATCTTGCTCACCACGCCATTCTCCTGGACGTGTTACTCGAAGTGAGTCGAGTAGATCGCCAGTCGAATTGAGTACTCTATAGCGAGCAGCAATTTCGTCATACTCGGTTTTCAAGTAATCTTTGCGCGCTTCAAATAGTTCATTCTCAGTATCGAGTAAATCCAGAAGGGTACGTTGACCTAAGTTAAATTGTTGCTCATAAGCCACTTGAGTCTGTTTTGCCGCCACAACGTGTTCACGTATAAATTGTTTTTGTGGGGCTAGCATTTCATAGGCATTCCAAGCGAGAGAAACACCTTCAACCACTTGACGATAAGCACGTTGTTGGATCTCTTTAGCTTCGTTAATTTTATAGGCCGTTTCTCTATCTCTAGAGACATCTTTGCCACCAGAAAAAAGGTTATATTTAACCCGAACCATAGCAACTAAATCATTGTTATAGCCGTTAACATTTTGGCTATTAAATGGGCTGTAACCGTCTTCGCCGTCAGTATCATTATTCCAGTTACCATTAAGCTCTAGACTTAATTGTGGGAAATAGTTGGCTTTGGCTGAGCTACGCTCTTTTTTAGCGGCATTAATGTCATTTGCTGCTGACTTTAACACCGGGTGTTTCGACTTTGCTGACATGAGCCCTTGTTCTAAGCTTTCTGGGAGCATATCGGCATCAGGCACTGGCAGGATTAAATCGTCAGGCTGTGCTTCAACAATTCTGATAAAGGTTGCACGTGCATCTTCTAAATTGTTTTTAGCTGAAATCACATTGGCGTTTGCGCGGGCAAGACGACCAGTTATTTGCGATAAATCTGCTATCGATCCTAATCCAGAATCTGTGCGCTGTTTTATTTGATCATAAATCTCTTTATGACTTGCGAGGTTCTTCTCCGATAGCAGTAATACTTGTTCACTGCGGATGTAGTTTAAGTAAACTTTTGCAACATCCAAGGCAATATCTTCAGCGGCGGAAAATAATGCCCACTGATCAGCACTGGCTTCAAACGAATAACGATCGACTTCGCTACTGGTATAAAAACCATCAAATAGCATTTGTTTGATACTAAAACCGGCTTCGCCACGTTCTAAATCAATCATACCGTCATTATCTACATCTCCTTGACCTGCTTTACGCCGAGTCGAAGGGCTATCGGTTTGCTCCCAGCCATAGCCAGCAGAAATATCTAAGGTTGGCATGTAGCCAGCTTCAGCTTGATTAACTTGTTCTTCGCGCGCTTTAAAACGATTAAAAGCGATACGTAAATCTGGGTTTGTGTCTAGCGTATGTGCAACCGCTTGCTCAAGTGTTTGGCTTGAGGCTGCTGGCGCTATCGACATTGATAAAGCCAAAGCAATCACACTCAGCTTTTTTTGCTGATTTATAATAGTTATCATTAAAAAACCCTCCTGGTTCTTCTTAGCGCTCTCTAAGAGCGGTATCTTTCGCTCTTAAAATTGGATTTAAAATGTACTCAAGTATGGATTTCTTTCCCGTGATGACATCAACCGATGTCAGCATCCCTGGGATTATTGGCATCTCTGTGCCATTGTCTTTCAATAAACGGGATTCTTCTGTTCGTACCTTTACAATATAGAAACTGTTACCTTCTTCATCTTGTGATGTATCGGCGCTGATATGTTCAACGGTGCCTTTCAGTCCACCATAACGAGTGAAGTCATAAGCGGTAACTTTCACTATGGCTGGTAACCCAGGATGTAAAAAAGCAATATCTTTAGGGGTAATTTTAGTTTCTATCAGTAGTTTATCTTCTGATGGCACAATTTCCATAATCTCTTCGCCTGGCTGCACAACACCACCCAAAGTATTAAAATTAATCTTTTTAATTGTTCCAATAACAGGCGAGGTAATGACGGCTTTACTGACTTTATCAAATGCGCCTTTTTGTGCCTGATTCATCCGAGATAATTTGGTTTGCATTTCATTGAGTTGTGCACGTAAATCTGTGGCATAAACAAACACCGCTTCTCGGCGTTTTAAGATGGCTTCATCCATTGAGGCTTTGACCTTGGGCCGCAAAAGCCTCACAGATTGTAATTCACCTTGAATATCATTCACTGTGCGCTCAAGTTTGAGCAGTTCAACTTCAGGGACAATTCCTTTACGGGCCAGCGGCCGGGTCAACTCAAGCTCGCGTGATACTAATTGGTAACTCGTTGTAAGGGTACCAATTCTGGAAGCTAATTCTTCAATTTCCTGTTGGCGTTGTTGGATTTGACGCACCAGTATTTCTAATTGATTACTTAAATTATCAAGCCTAATTGAATATTCTTCTTGTTGACGCTTAACCAACTCAGGTTCTTCGTCAATAATGGTCTGCGAAAAGAGCAATTGTTGTTTAGTTATTTTGACTTGTTCGCGCCAATCTGAAGACATATCGGAGATGATAATGCTGTCTAATTCAGTGCGCATCCGAATAATGTTGGTTTGTAATCCGAAGACTTCTTGTTCTTGTTGGTCGAAATCAGAGCGAAATCGTGTGTCATCAATACGGGCTAAAGATTGTCCTTTGGTGACCATGACCCCTTCTTGGACGTAGATGTCTTGTAAAATACCGCCATCTAAACTTTGAATAATTTGAATTTGTGAAGATGGAATAACTTTACCGGTTCCAGTTGTCACCTGATCTAATTCTGAGAAGTAAGCCCAAATAACAAAGCACACCATCATTGCAGCCAGTGACCAAATGATCAGACGATGTCCTGAAGGAGCATCGGTCATCATGGCACCGTATACGTCATCAACCATTTCTAAGTCTGCAGCGGTAAGGTTTTTACTCATGAGTTTTGGACTCCAGAAATCGTCCCAGAATTGAGTTTAGCAAGGACTTCATCTTTAGGGCCATCAGCCACTACATGACCCCGTTCGAGCACAATAATACGATCGACTAGATTTAATAAATGCATCTTATGGGTAATAAGTAATAATGTTCTATCGCGACTAACAAGTTGCATTGAGCGAATAAACTGTTTTTCTGCGCGGGCATCAAGGCTAGCAGTAGGTTCATCCATTAATAATATGGATGGGTCATTTAATGTCGCTCTGGCTAAGGCTACGGTTTGTCGTTGACCTCGGCTCAATGACAAGCCTCCCTCACCAACTTGTTGATCTAAACCTTCTGATTCTAGGTTAGTAAACATACTCACACCAGAAAGCTGGATTGCTCTTATTAATTGATGTTCAGTTACTTGGCGAGAACCGAATAAAATATTGTCGCGGATCGTACCGTGAAACAAGGTGACATCTTGGGGCAAATAGCCAAAGTTACGTCTAAGATCGCTAGGGTGTATTTGTCCTGCATCAAGGCCGTCATAGCGCAGGCTGCCTTGAGTCGGTTTGTACAGTCCTAATAGTAATTTGGCTAAGGTACTTTTACCTGAGCCATTACGGCCAATAATGGCGATACGTTCACCAGGATTAATACTTATTGATAAAGGATGTAAACTGGGTTTTTCGGAACCGGGAAAGCTAAAACTGATATTATCCGCCTCAATTTTTCCCATGAATCGTTCTTTACTGGCTAGGTTCCCTTTGTCTTCAAACTCATCTTCTTGTTCCATAATCGCGTCTAATTGGCGCAGTGAACTCATTGTATGATTGCCACGGGTAATTAACCCCGCTAATTGAGCCATGGGGGCGATGGCTCGGCTTGATAGCATGACCGCGGCAATGATCCCACCCATGGATATTTCATTTTCAGCTAATCGATATACGCCCAATACCACGACGAGCACAACAGTTAATTGCACCATAAAATTAGCAATATGACTGACATAATTAGACAGTTTTTTGGTTTTTAGTTGCCAATTGGCGGTATGGCCGATCATTTGTTGCCAGCTTTTTTGTACTAACCCCTCGGCGCCGTTGGCTTTAATTGATTCTAATGCGGTTAAACTTTCAATCAAATGACCATGCTTTAAACTTGAAAAGCGATTACTTTCTTCAATTGCCAGTTTTAGTTTAGGTTGTATGTAAAAGGTTACTGCAATAATAATTAGGCTGCCAATCACTGGAATAATGGCTAAATCACCAGCAACAATATAAATGATGAACACGAATAGCAATGCAAATGGCAGGTCAACGAGTGTGGTGATGGTTGCAGAGGTTAAAAACTCTCGAATACTGTCAAACTCACCTAATTGTCTGGCCATGCCTCCAACACTGGGTGAACGTTTTGATAAAGGAATACCAATGGCTTTGGCAAATAATTTTGAAGAAACAATAATGTCGACTTTTTTGCCTGCAATATCGATTAAATAGCTGCGTAACTGACGCATGATAAAGTCAAATATATAGGCAATGCCAGCTCCTATAGCTAAAACCCAAAGTGATTCAAACGCAAGATTGGGCACTACTTTGTCATAGACATTCATAATGAATAGTGGTGAAACCAATGCAAACAGATTGACTAATACTGAGGCTATAAGTGCATCTCGGTAAATGGGTGCCGAGTCTTTGATACTTTGCATTAGCCAATGTGTACTGCTGTCATGTAGGTGAACATCAAAACTTTTATCACCGCGATAATCTTGTTTAACTAGAAATAAATAGCCGACGTATAAGGTTTCTAACCCTTCAATTGTCAGTGTTTCTTCGCCGCCCGTTTCGGGTAATTGAATAATAGCTTGGTCTTGCTCTAGATCGATTTCTCGAAGAATACAGGCCTTTTTATCTTTTAATAATAAGATACAAGGTAATAATATTTCAGAAATTTGATTCAAATCTTTACGTGATAATTTAGCTGATAGTCCAGCTCTAGCCGCTGCTTGAGGGATTAAATCGGGTGTGATGACTGCACCAGACAGCGGAAGACCCGCCGCAAGAGAATCTATTGAGCAAGGGCTTCCAAAATGTTCAGTCAATAAAACTAAACAGTCGAGTAAAGGATCGATCGTTACCCGTTGGGAAGCAGAAATCGTCCACTGTTCACTTGTGTTAGACGCAAGGTTAGGCACCTAATCATTGTCCTTAATTTTTATTGTTAGAATAAGCAAATATGCGTCACATAATACTATGTGACGCAGACAATGTGTTGTTATTAAGGAATAATATTTCCATTGAGTTGATCCAATGGTTCTTGATAGTTGGTCTCTGTTGATGGCGCAGGCACCGTTGTATCAACAATGAGTGCTCCATCAGTGAGTAAACCGTTAATAATAACTCCGTCAGTGATAGCTTCGCCAGTGGTGTTTGCGTATTCCTGCGATAGGTCTACACCATCAAGCACAATAAATTGGTCAACAATACCATTAAGGTCAACATCGACAGAGATAGTCGTGTTGCCATTACTGAACGAGAAATCTAAGACGTTGTCTAAATCTCCGTTCTGTTCATTCTGCAATAAATCACTAATATCAAGGGCGTCATTATTAATTTCAAAGTTTTTAATTGTGTCGGTACCCGTATCGCCCTTAGACCATACGAAGGTATCGTTACCTAATCCGCCAATAAGGGTGTCATTACCTAAGCCACCGATAAATAAATCATTATCAATACCGCCATCTAGAATGTCGTTACTGTCACTTTGACTGTTGCTATTAAAGTCATTGTTATAATTATCAACATCTTTAACTTCAGCATCGTTGATGTTTTGAGCCGTTCTTTGCATGCCATCATTATTAATTTCATCATTAGTGAGTAGCGCTTTGTTATTCAAATCATCGATATTTCGTGTTATTGGCGTTGTTGGTTGAGTAATCACTTCAATTGGAAGATCTATTGTACTTGTTGCTGTGTCACCATTATTTTCTATTGCTGTGGCGATAATACTTAAATTATGAAGGCCCGCATCTGGGATGTTTATCAAAAGCGAACTTAAGTTCCAATTAGATAAATCAAATTGGTTATTAGTGTCAGCAGTTATTTCGACCACTTGTTCTATCCAATTACCAGATGAATCTTGAAACAATCCTTTGATTTGTGTTCCAGAGGGTAAATCAGACACATTATCTATTTTGACCGTAAGGGTTTCTGAACCATCAATATCTACAAGTTCAGCCGAAATAGTGCTCAATTTGATATACGTATCTTCAAATCCTTTATGCTCGGTTGTGGTCAGCTCTATATTATCTAACAGCGCCCCATAGCTATTAGGATTTAGTGCTGTGAAGCTAATTCGATAAGTGCCCGTCTCATCAACTGCAAGCATATGATTGATATGCTGCCAAATACCACCTTGAGTGAAATCAATACTACTCAGTAATGTAACCTCGCCAGTAGCTAGATTTTGCATTTCAATTTTAAAGTCTGAGCTAGTCGCGACATTATCGGGAACATTGTTACGAGCGACTGCATCTAAATCGAGTTGATAGAATTTTCCCGCTACTAACTTTATATCTACAAAGATATTATTGTCAGTACCACCATTTTCTATTTCCATTACTTTATTATCACTGCCACCAACGTTATAAGTCGATGCGTAGCCAACCTCTAAATGTCCTGACGAATTAGTGGTGCCCCAAGTACCAATAGCATTTAACTCATCCGGACGTATATCACCTCTCCAGCTTCGGCCGCCAAGAGAGAAGCTCTCAAAATCAAGGCTTGCGACAGTCGTTCCATTTTCTATACCTAAATTAGGAGCGTCGGCGACAGCGGTTACATCAATAGTGAGAGTTGTTTTTGAACCCGTGTTGGTGGTGTAGGTGATTAACGGTACATCACCACTCCAATTTGCGTTTGGTATAAAGGTATAATCACCGTTTGCCAGTAACTGTAATGTGCCATTTTCTAAGACCACCACGTTAGCACCAGCGGTGTGAACTGTATTTGAACCTGCGATAGTGAAGCTGGTCACTGACAGGAGATTGTCAGGTTCAAAATCGTTAGTTAACACATTACCAGTCGCAAGAGTGTCTTCATTGACCACGTTTTCATCGACTTTTATATCTGTATATGCAACCACGGTGACATTAACCGTTGAATAAGCTGTGTTACCTGCAGCATCAGTACCAACCACATTTATACCAGTTACCGTGAGTGAGTTGATATCGATGTTATGAGGTAAATTACCCAGTAATTCAGCATTAACGATCACGCTACCTTGCTGACCTGCAGCGATAGCATCCCAATCGAGAGTTAATTTAATCAAATCACCCCGGCCGTTCATTGAGCCAATTAAGACTCCATTCTCAACGCGCCAATCCATTGGCTGACGGATACCATCTACTTGAATTTGACTAGTATCAGCAAAGCTAAAGTTATTAATTTCAGTGTCGCCAGCTTTGAACAGTAAGATTTCTGTATCGTCATCAGGCGCATCAGATAGTAACGTCACTTCATTTAGTAATGCTACTGCATTAGTGGTGAGTGCTAGCAATGCAGATGGAGTCCCTAGCACGACATTGAAACTATTCCCGCTGTCTACATCGCCATCACTATCGAGTATATCTACCGTGAAGTCCAAAGTAGTTCCTGAACTGTCAATGGTGACAGATTCAGTTGATATTGCTTTTAGGTTGAAATCACCGCCGCCACTAGCCGTTGATAATGTTAATACATCGATCTCACTGAATGCTGAATTTGCTAAATAAGCTTCAAATGCAACACTTGTTCCTACGAAGGTAAAGTTCAGCAATGCGCCAGAGGCATCTTTACCTTGTACGAAGAATGTCGCTTCACCAATATAAGTAGCACCGCTATTTATACTTAAAACGATTTGAATATTGTTTGTTACATCTTGCTGGAAAGTTAATATTAATTTATCTCCGGCACCGATATCTTTACCTGAACCGACACCAATACCATTGTTACTGTTGTTAACGGTAGCAACCGCGCCGTTACTAAGTCCTGTAACAGAACATAATACACTTGTCGTGGTTGCAGAACCGTATTCAACGACCCCATCTAAATAGATTGAAAGTTCGGTGCCATTACCTGAGGTAATTTTACCAGCGAAAACCACATTAGTTTCAACGATAGAAGTAATCGAATTTTCTAGATCTAGAAAATATTTACCAGTATTAGGATCTACTTTAAGTGTAAATACTAAGTCTTGATTAACATTTAGAGACGAAAACCCCCCTGTCAGCGAACTAGAATCCGTATAAGCATACATAATCTCTGGGTGGTCTGGATCTACATAGTAGTAGATGGTTTCACCACCGGTTGTTAGTCCTGAGTCAGCGAAATAGACTTGACTGCCTACAGAATTACTCCAACCGGTCACGTTTCCAGTGAGATCGGCAGAGTAATCTTTATCAGCACCAGCGACGGTTAGGCTACCAATATATTCATTGGCAGCATTAGTAGCGAACAGATTACTGACCGAAGCAACAGGCGCATCATCTTCTACCGTTACAGTGAAACTGCCATTAGTAATTGTGGTGCCATCATCAACTTGAACGCCAATATCAAGTGCTAATACATCTTCTTCTGTCGTAATAGGGTGGTCTAATACGTCCAACAAGGTAACGTTGTATTCCCAGTCTCCTGATGAACCGCCAGCAGGCGCTGTCAAAGTAATCGTCATCACAGCAGAATAAGAACTTGGATCTAAAGTGCCAGTATATCCAGTCAATGTTTGTGAACTAGCATCCCAAATCCAGGAGATTGCTTCTCCACCAGAGGTTAATCCGCTTGGTCCAGAAAGTGACACAGTTAACTGATCACCGTCTTCATCTAGGATATTAATTATTCCTGATGCAATAACAGCATTAGTCGTATCTGTATTACCTTGATTATCAGCAACACCACTGGTTAAACCTTCTTCTGAAACAGCAATACTTGTTAGAGAAGTAATGGTCGGCGCGTCGTTGGTTGGCGTGATCGCCGGGGTGTCACT
>TARA_R110000851_G_scaffold39729_7_pt1 | contig 12998 bp, 17 predicted proteins | sample TARA_R110000851 | Tara Oceans TARA_R110000851 (sample SAMEA4397627) | marine metagenome | biome: Polar Biome; feature: [DCM] deep chlorophyll maximum layer (ENVO:01000326); material: water (ENVO:00002006), including particulate matter (ENVO:01000060) such as... | depth 17 m | reverse complement strand
GTCGACGATGTAGTTAGGTGTTAGAGCGTCAAGCTCCCAGCTCTCGTGCCCGAACTCGCTAATGTACCCCTTAGCCCTGCTGTCTGTTATTTTAGTAGGGTTAGGTGGAGGGTTAAGTTCTTGAACTTGTTCCATCGTCAGTGCTATGCGTCTGAAGGTCACGTTAGTGGCACCGAACTTAGTGAACCTGTCTTGCATGTCGCGGGTCATGTCTACACCAGATGGGTCATGGTCACCTAAGTGAAGGATGATGACCTCTCGGTCTTCCTGCTTGAGACGTAGCGCAGCGTCGTGTATCTCTGACTGCGACACGTAACCTCTGCACGAGAAGTACGGCAGCCTGTATGATGCAACTGCTCTCTCCATCACACCTAACAGTGCGTCCTTCTCTACCCAAGCTTGCACGAGGTACTCTTGGTCGTCCCAAGGATCTACTCTGAAGCTTTCTGCTGCTGATTGGATGATGGAACGAGGATTGTACCAAGAAGGGTGAGTCTGCAAGTTTCGAGTGCGGTCAACGATAGCTGACCAGTCTATTAGCCCAGCTAGGCGAGCATTGCTGATAAGCTTCTGCAATCTTTTGTAAGAGTGAAGGTTGTTCTCGATGATGTCACGAGCTACGAACTGATAGTACAGCTGACGAAGTGTTAGGTTAAGACCTTGCTTGTCGTACTCAGTACAGATCGAGTCAGCGATACCGATAAGCCTCAGTGATTCTGGTTGGAATCTTTTGTTCTCATATTTTATTTTCATAGTAATTAAAGTGGTGGCATACTTGGAACTGCGGTATGCCAGCGCAGGGTCGCCCCTTATTTACACGTCGCTCGCGGGGACTGGACGAGCCAAAGGTACTAACGCTTTGAAACAAGCATACGCTCGGTGTGAGATATGATCATCTGTGACCACACTTCATAAGACTCTGAGGTCTCGAACAGCTCGTCGATTGTCTGCCACTTAAGGTCAGCCACGCCAGCCTCAAGTTGTGTAGGCTCCCACGAATCGGCAACTTCAAACTGGATAAGGATACCTAGATGCACCTTACCAACTTCGTCCTTGTCGTTGTTGATGACACCAGCAGCAAACGCTTTGAGCACATCCTTGTCTTGGAGACCTATCTCCTCCTCAAGCTCGCGTGCAGCAGCGTAACCAATGAGGCCAGAGTTAGTGGTGTCCTCGACTTCCTCGTCTTCGTCGACGTGGCCTCCGAAACCTACGGAACGGTTGCCGAGTAGACGCTCTTCGCCAGAACCTTTTGCTCTGGCGTATGTCAAAAACTTATCACGTTTTCGGATTACGCAATAAGGGATAAGCTGCTTGAAGCTCGGTTCGTTCTCTGCTTCGTGACGCACCAACCAGCGAGGTAAGACTTTGTCGATAGCTGCCTCCAACTCGGAGTGACCGTATGGTGTGATTCCGTGTATGTTAGACGCGAGGTGGATTACTTCAGTGCGAAGTGCGGTGAGTATTGATTCAGTATGTTTCATAGTAATTCGATATGTAATTTTATAATGAGTCGAGGATTGTCGGGAGATGTGAAGTGTTGTGGCTTCTCCAGCTCCCATGTCGAGTCGTCTTGACCCAGTGCATCTTGTATCCCATCCTCATAGGCTTTACATGATGCTAGAAGATTGATGTTATCTCTCTTGTGTCTTGCCGTCTTCCAGTAGGCGACTACTTCTAAACTTGTTACGAAGTAGGTACCAAGCGGGAGGCCCCAAGACTCCATAGCCTTGTAGCACTCCCGCCTGGATTTGTTCCTCGCTTCTCTGGTGACGTTTGTCTTTGCGTGGCGATTCGGCCTAGCGTTAGGGCTAAGTATCCTGCTCGGCAAAGGCAATTCTATTTCTTTAATCATAGAGAAGAGAGTTGGATGTTACCAAGGATCGTCGCCGTCTTCCTCTTCGTCTTCCTCTTCGTCGTCGTCGTCGTCGTCTTCAGCGGCGGCAGCTTCGTCAGCTTTCTTCTTCTTGAGGGCAGCAGCTTTCTTCTTCTTGAGAGCAGCAGCCTTAGCCTTCTTAGCTTGAAGAGCTTCCTCTGCTTCACGTTCCTCACGCTCAGCGTCAGACTCGTCTTCTTCCTCCTCCTCCTCCTCGTCGTCGTCCTCTTCAGAGTCATCGAACTCGTTAGGCTCTTCTTCGTCTGACTCCTCCTCTTCGTCCTCGTCTTCATCAGCATCGTCAGATGTGTCAGCGATCTCGAACGGTGCGCCGATAGCGCGGACGTTGATGTACGTCTTCTCGCCATTCTTTGTCTCGGCAGTCTCGATGCCCACAACCTTATCCTTCAGCAGCTTGAACTTAGGTACAGTCAGAACGCCTGTGAATCCAGCAGCTTGAACGAGTGCGTTGAATGTCTCGGCAGCGATGCGTGCACGCATAGCTTCACCGTCCTTCTTCTCCTGCGTGGCAGAAGGTCCGAGATCTTTTTCAGTGATCTCGATGAAGTAAGTGTAAGGCTGGCCAGTGTGATGCTTCAAGCTGACGCAGATTTGCTTACGCTTACCAGACTTGTCTGCCTTAACTGCAACGACCTCGACCTTTACGATCTGGAAGTTGTTCTTACCTAGAGGTAAGTCGCGGACGGCGTTATCGTTGATGTTGCCGTGCTTCTTTGTATCGAATGAGAATTTCATAATGATATTATATTTAGTTTAGTTATTGTTTAGTTTAGTTTAGTTTGTGGGGGAATTATTGAGAGACAGTAAAGTTAGCGATGCGAACACGCAAGATACTTACGTAAGTTTTCATAGCCTTGTGCTGTGATACCAGACGTAACTGCTCGACGGCTGTCACGTCGGAGAAGTAGTCGCTGTTGATGAACGAATCGAGACCAGCCAAGTCTGAGCTGACACGCTCTTCTTCAGAGCGAGCGCGGTCTTGGTAGGTAGACTCACATGAGTCTCCGAAGATGCTGGAAAGGATCTCGATAGCATCCATCAGTTCTTTGTCTGTTAGGCTATCTGATCCGACAGCTGACAGGAGTGTATTCTGCACAGAGATGATCGAGTCACGCTTAGTGAGTGGGTCTTTGGCCTCGAACGTCTGAGTCTGTAGCTCATAACCTAGAAGGAAGAACACCTTACTCACGATCTTTCGGGTGTTGATCTCCTCACCTAGGGCTTGGTCGTACTCGGAAGCATTCACGCAAGAGGATGTCTCGACTACGGTGAACCCGTTCTTCATGGTGGCTACTGTCAAGGTGTGCTTCTTACCGACGAGGTAAATAGTCTTGGACTCGATGCTTTTGATAGCTGCCATGACGTCGACAGTAGTGGTCTTGGTGCGAAGGGTACAGCTGTTGTGGCCTACTTCGTTGGACTCCACTTCGTTTGAAGCAGACGTATCTGATGTTTCTTCTGACATATTAGTATGTGCACTGCATTGCGAACTCACTTATCGAAGGTCAAGTGACAACCAAAATTTTACTTAGATACTGCTGGCTTCTTCTTCTTCTTAGGTGCTGAGCCTCGGAGCTTAGCGAAGAGCTTATCGATATGCGGCGGCTCAATGTCATTGAGCGTACCGCTTCGGTTCTTAGCGTATGTGTTGGTGTCGCCTTGTCTTGTACGTATCATGCGAGTCTCCTCGCCGTCATCGTCAAAGTCATTGACCATCACATAGATCTCACCGTTAAGGAAAGGGAAGTCGGTCTTCATCTTCTGACCTTCAAACCCAGGCACCATAACAGTTCCCATCGGCTCACCTTCTTCGTCCCAAGAGTCACTGGCTACCGAGTGGAAAAGAAATACTATATTCTTAGGTGCGTCATTAAGACTTCTTATAAATATATCTATCTGTTCTGCCATATCTCCGTAAGCTTGAAGCTTGTTCTTGTAGTTAGGTTTCGCCTTAGCGAGCAGCATCTTACTCAACTCACTGGTGGAGTCAATGAAAATAGTGTCGAACCTTTTGTCTGCCATAAGCTTATCGAGAGCGTCCTCGAAGTCCGCTATGGTGTAGGCTTCCACAACAGGTATGTTAGTAGTGACTGCGTCGTTACCGTACACCTTACGTATGTTAGCTTCGCTAAGACAGGTGGCACCGGTACGTTCAGTGAGTATCACTATAGGTTTAGTGCAAGTGGCAGCGAGCATGGTCTTACCCATTCCAGCTATTGCTTGGATGGCTACCTTGATCCCTCCCTTTTGTGTGATTGATTGTGCTGATACGATATTCATCTATTTAATGGGGACGATGGTTACTGTTGGCAGGCCCTGCTTCATGGTCACGTAGTCGCCGAGTTCGTCGAGCTTCTTCTTGGCAGCTCCTTCGGACAGCTTGGTCTCAGTCTTGGTAACCTCTGCGTGCAGCTCAGCGTCCTCTTCTTCAAGACGGCACAGCTCCCCTTTGGTAATTGACAATGACATCTTACGTACCACCTTTATCTGGTAGCCGTGCATGTCGAAGTTCTCAGTGCCGTCCTCTCCTTCATGGAGACTGTCAGCTATCGCGTGACGCAGTACGTTCTCGCGGTCTGTGTGCATCTTCTTTTGTAACTTAATCTCCGCAAGCTCTCGCATGGCGGACTCTATCTTAGCCTTACTCGGCTTCTTTGTTTTTGTATTCATGGTGAAAATTATTTACTGCATGTGAACTTGGATGTAAAGATAAATGTTTTATTTATTTTTCAAAAGTTTGTAGTTGACTACAGATTGCCACGTCAGTATCTATTGCCGCATCGTTATGAACTTAAGGAAATTAATCAAACAGCATTTGGAGGATACCGACGTACCGTTGAGCATCATCTCAACTAAGTCTGGGGTACCGTATGGTGCCCTGTATCATTTCAAAAAGAGGGGCACAGACATGCGCTCACAGCACCTCGAAAGTCTCTATACTTATTTCACTGGCAAGAAACTTATTACCGATGAAAGTTAAAGTAGACTACGGTACGCTTCCCGACGAGATGAAGCTGCTTAATCAGTGGTGCTGCTTTGACCTAGAACCAGAGGAAGGTAAGAAGGATAAGAAAGTTCCTTACACTCCTGGATCTACCAGCAAGGCTCGATCTAACGAGGTGTCAACTCTTCGGTCATACGAGGAAGCTCTCGAAGATGTGGTCTCTGGTGTTAGAGATCACTTAGGTTTCTGTATCATCAAAGAAGATCCGTATGTGTTCTTCGATCTCGATGAACCGCAGAACGAAGAGCAGAAGGTTGAACTCAATGAAGTCATTGAAACATTCAACAGCTTCAGTGAGGTATCGATCAGTGGTACTGGTGTCCACATCATAGCTAAAGGTCAGCTCGATGGGCGAGGACTTCACAATGAATACTTCGGACTGTTCGATGCTAACAGATTCATCTTAGTCACTGGTCACATATACAAAGGTCGCGACGAGATATATCTGGCTAACACTGACAAGCTGGCACAGCTCCAGGACCGTGTCCGCACGTCCAGTGGCAGAGGATTCAACTTCCCGCTAGATGAAAAGGAATGGGACATGGAGCCTTGGGCTATCTACAACACCACGATGTCTGTCTACAAGCAGAAGTACATCAACCTTATGGGGGGTGCGTGGCGTGAGTATGGGTACCCGTCACAGTCAGAGGCGGATCATGCTCTGATCTCTATGATGTGTGAGTTCACTGAGTCTAATGAGTTGGTGCGCTACATGTTCGCAGACTCTGGACTCTTCCGTGACTGGAAAGGTGGGGGCTATCCTCAGACATACATCGACCGTACCATACAGCTCCAACGTGACAAGGTTATGAACGAGCAGATCAGACGAGAGGATGCTAAGCTTATAGCGTTAGCTAATCTTAAGGACGAGCGTGAGCGTGAGGCTAAGGTTAAGGCTAAGGTTACTAAGAAGAAGACTGTTGCTAAGAAGGTTACCAAGAAGAGTAAGTCAGTTGAGGTTGAGCCAGTAGACCATGCGTCTGTTAGTGATGACGCTGTTGTAGGTGATGACGAGTTGTCTGGATTCGATTACCCTACTACACTCATTGACCGAGTGCCTTCTAAGATGCACCGATGGCTGGCACTATGGCTGTATAAGAATAGCTACATACCTAATCAACAGTTCTGTATAGCTACAGCTAACGTGATCATAGTGAGCTTCACTCAACGTGCCTACATGACGCCGACTAACACAGGTTGCAACCTCAACATCTGGCTGGTAGCCGCTACTGGCATGGGTAAGGACATCTTCACTAAAGGATTGGACATGGTGATCAGTGCGTTAGCTACTGACCTGCCTCACTTCGGTGCCACTCACGTTGGTAAGTTCGCATCTGGTGAAGGGGTAGAGACTGTCATCGGTGCTCAACCTAGGTTCATGTCCAAGGTGGCAGAGGCTGGCGCATTCTGGCGTAAGCTTCTGGCACCTAACAAGGCACCGCACATCGATGCTCTAAGTGAGGTGATGCTCAACCTGTTCATGTCAACAGACAAGGACAGGTTCTATCGCTCACGTCGTAAGGCTAAGAAGGACGAGGATGTGAAGGACACTATCTTCCGTGCAGCTGGCAGCTTCTACGGTGAGTCCACATTCACTGACTTCTTTGGTGACCTTGACCTTGCGAGTGTGGGCACTGGCCTGTTGCAGCGTCAGATAATTGTCGGCGTCGATAGCGGTGAGTATGTTAAAGAGAATCACTATCGTGAGGAGATGCCAGCCAAGCTAAAGTCTCTGCTCATAGAGGCTATAGGTGTAGCTGACAACTTAGATATAACTAACGACCATGTTAAGGTTAAGATCTCACGAAGAGCTGACTCTATCATTAAGGAATACTCTGAGAAGAATAGAAGGTACAACTATAAAGCTGACCGTAACTTACTACGCTCTGAGTACATGAACCGTACTGTGATTAAGATCTACAGATACGCATCGCAGCTCGCTATAGGTAATGATCCTCATGACCCAGTGATCCGAGAAGATCAGATGGAGTACGCTCTCAAATGGGTATCAGATTGTGACGAGTACATGCTAAGTAAGTTCCTGTCTGGTGATGTGGGCAAAGGGCAGCTTAAGCAAGAGGCAGACATCATGAGAATTGTGAAGTCTATCGCTAATGCTACGCCACGTAAGAGGGAGAAGAGTTATAAGTTCAAGGAGTTAGTAGCTCTCGACAATAGCCTACTCACTTACTCTAAACTTAGAGGAGATGCGAAGCTAAGGTCTAGCTTCCAGACTGATAAGCTCGGTGCGATCACTGCTATTGATCGCTGCATCGACAGCTTATGTAAGGCGGGAGTTCTCTCTAGGCTAAGCAAGCAGGAGAGTATGGACGAGTACGAGACATCAGCTACTCTACTTAGATACAACGGTATCGGTTGAGAGGTTAGCCTCCCCCACTCGGAGGAGGCTCTCATTGTCTAAGGTAGACAGAATACAAATTAGGTATTCATCTAACCATCTGGCGACGTGATGTCAACACCTTATTTAAGGGAGAACATGTCACTCACCAGACGGGGCATGTGCTGGAAGGCAGAGTCTGGGCGCTCCCAGTTAGCGTCAGTCCATTCGATCACTGACGTGATGTAAGCACCCATTACGTGTAGTGATACCATCTCCATGATGTCATCCGTCATACCCTCCATCACAGATCTGTTAGTGACAGCGTAACGTGCTAACTGGATGTAGTCCATCATGTGAAACAGCTCACCGTGTGAGTTGCTATGGAAGGCTCGGTCATGTAGCTCTGGTATTCCCATAAGCTCGAACGCTTGGCGTGGATTAGTTATCTCCGTCATCTCTATGTGCTTCTACCTTTCTATACACTATCTGCTCACTTGGGTAAGGGTTCTTCGGTTGCATGTCCAAGATCATCCACTCGTATGTCGATGATGTGTGCTTACCTATGCACGCGCCAGACTTTCCGTACATTCTGGCGTGATGCCAGTCGTCGCTCACTGTGTACTCAACGGTTATATCTTTGTGTAGTCCAAGAGCTTCTGCTAACTCGGCAGAGTCTCGCTGCACCGCATAATTCACGGCGTGTCTTTGGTCACGGCCAGCCAACTGAGGCCAGTGTCCGTGATGCAGTTTAACGCAAGCGTCAGCTTCGCACATGACACGGTTGAGTTCCCCGTAGTCCTGCACCACTAGGCCGCCTTTGTTAGACTTCACGACGTCCACCAGTACCTTATTCATGGAGGCTATGAGACTGTATGCTTCTTCTAGTTGGCTCATTATACTAATCCTCCGTGATGGTTAGTAATTGCGTCGTAGTGCTCACCATAAGACAGGCAGGACAGTGTCCAGTAAGGAGCATCGGGGTAGCGTGCCAAGCAATACCCACCCAGCCTATAAGCTAGCGTGCTTTCGTCGGTAAACCTGACGGCTAATGTCATGAATTCGTTCATCGAGCACCCCATGTGACGTTCAAACTCACCGTAGAAGTGACGGATAGCGTCGGGTGAAGCGTCATCTTCCTTAATTATAGTGATCAGACGAGCGTGATCAGTGATAGTTATCATGATACAATCCCTCCCCACTGGTGAGCCATCGCAGCAGCCACGCCGTGATAAGTCTTGGATCGTTTGATGTCACGGTCAGCTGACGGCCCCATGTTAGACTGCCCACTGGCTGTCTGGTTCATCCATCGGTGGATGCCAGCGTGCTTGCCCTTAGTCACCAGCCATCCGTACTCTTCAATGTCGAGCACCTTGGTATGTTCGAGAGGGGCAAGGCCCTTCAGCCATAGGCACGTCGTCTTCGACTCAGCATGTCCGAACTGATAAGGCTGTATGATCTGGTCGGGCTTGCGGAACAGCGTTGACAGGGTGCCACTAGGGTTCTCCATTGAGACCACATCATTACTGTTGTAGATCTCCATGAACATAGCGAACGCCTCCTCACGGGCATCTCTGCGATCTTGACCTGTCAGTGTAGTAGGCTTGACCTTCTGATGGTAGCCTACGCCTGGGTACCTGTCGTAGTTGGGTTCATTGAATGCCCACGCTGCTGAGTTAGTGAACAGTGGGCATGGGGTGAAGGCAATCACTAGATCCCAGTCACCGTGTATGTGGTTACGAGCGTCGTCCTTAATGTGCCAGCCATCGGGCGACTCACTATCCATTAGGTCAACGCTCACTGCGTCGTGCCCTAGCTGATTGAATGAGTCACGTACCCGACCCGACTCCTCGCACACCACGAGAACTTTCTTAGCGTCCGCCCCATACTTAGGTATGAAGGGGATTGATATAGCTGTCGCTATCAGTAACGCAGCTGTTACAGCAGACTTGAACTTAGTGTCTGGCTTAGTGGTAGGTGTGAACATGATGTTACCGTCAGAGATGTGAACCTCGGCGTGAGTTGTACCATGTCCTAGATGTTCAAGAATCTTACCACTGTTGGTATCAATAACAGGTCTGCCTTCCTTACCTGCTACCTTACGTGCTCTCGGCGTGCCGTCTATCACACGCTCATACACTACATAACCAGACTTAAACTCTGCTACGAAGTTTGTTCCTGTAACCCACCCGTGTGCTTCGAGTGCCTTACCTTCTAACCATAGTCTTGCGACTCCTTTGTTTGTCCCTATCTTAATTACTTTTTTCATTTGATTGTCGATGTTATGTATTTATTTCTGATGCGGCGTGCTTCGTTCTTGTTGTTGGATGATCCGATGTAGTCGCCGCCGACATACACCTTGAATGTTTTGATCTCGTAGATACACGAGTCGCCATCGGGATCGTCGATAGCTGCTTGGATAGCTGGCTTGGTACCACCTTTGTATGTGGCCCCTTCACCTAACTTAGTGATATGTAATTGATCACGCAGGATTCTAGCCTCCACTATGTCTTCAGTGCTTAGGCAGCTGCGACGTGACTTGCCATCCACGTAGTAGATAGCGTGCCATTTGTCACGTAGTAGCATGAGTCCAGAGTCTTGGTCCTTTATCTTTGGTAGCTGTACTTTTGTCATACTAACAGTTGTCCCTCCCGTAGTGATCGCAGTCACGTTGATGATCCATCTCAGCACAGCGTCCTTCTTCTTCTTGATCCTGTGTGCACATCTTACACGTCGCATAACTACCATCGAAATCTTCGAGGTCGAGCGGTTCACTGCATGAGTCGCAGACTCGCTTGCAGTCGGCGCAGTAGTGGACATCGTTAGGCTCAGAGATGAAGCCGTCATCGGACGGGTCGACTGGCGTGCTGCACTCATCGCACACATAGGTACCGCCGCCCTCGCAGCAGATCGATGCTTCCTCCATGCGTCCGTGCATATTCAATTTACCTGTACCGTCACAGGTCTTGCATTTATGGAAGGACATTACCTTCTGTACCCCTTCTTTATTCTAGGTACCCAGCTTACGCTGCCTCTTGAGTAACGTACTAGAGTACCTGTCTCGTCTTCATCTACAACGCACGGGTAAGTTTCCTTGGTAGGTGCGGTAGGTTTGTTGAACTTCTTCTTATGATTAGCCATTGTTTCTATTTGTTTGTATTTGTTTTTGTTGTGAGGTGGTGAGCTACCTTACATATCAGTAAGCACAATCGCTTACTCACCGTGACTGATAATCGAATCGTATTAGGTCGTCACCTTTTGCATGTATAACTACGAAGACATACCCGTCCCCTGTGTTCATCCGACTCAACTCACACCTATCGTTAGATGTGAGCTGGCTCGGCGGAACTTACGTAGTTGTCACTTTAAAATTAGCGAAGGGTAGATCATCTAACTTGATACCTGTAAGATGGATGTAGGTGTCATGACCTACTTTACTGAACTTAAACTTACCCGACGGCTCGTCGCCACCTAAGATATTGACTTCGCCGACTATACCAGAGTGGGGGATGTGGTCGTGGACCCCTAAATGCTTACGGATAGCCTTCATGCCTCGCTTGCTGACACGGTACACTTCCTCGACAAAGGTCTCGTGAACCTCTACTAACGGAGCGTCAACCTTCAACCTACATGAGTCGCAAGCGGGGTCGCCGCACCCATCACCAGACTCTTCAGACTCTGTGTCTTCAGACTCTGTGTCTTCAGACTCTGTGTCGTTGGTGACTTCGTCGGTGTCGTCTTGTACCTCGCCAGCTAACTTGATAACTGGCATGAATCCAGTTTCTTGTAGACTTACCATAAGGTCGCCAGCGATCTTAACCAATGGAGATGCGTCAGGCTCCAGCTTAATAGTGATCATCATGAGAAGAACACGTAAACTTCCAGCGGTCATACCGATTTCGTTGATTGCGTTGACTGCTGCTGATGTATCCTTCATTTCTTTTTCTGTTTCTGCGAACATAATTTATATTTTGTTTTGTTAGAGTTATGATTCATTCATACCTCACTACCGCCCACCAGCTCAGCCGATGAGCGGACGTGATTTATGCTACGGTGGTGACATCTTTAGGCAGTCTGAAGTAAGCGTACTTACTCATCATACCTAGGCCATCTTCCCAGTCCTTAATCTCGCGTCGTATGATACGAGAGTGGCCGTAACCCGACGGCACCTCTTCGCTAGATGACCCCATTAGGAACACCGCACCTTCTGGGACATCCTGGCACTCGAAAGGTATCTGCTTAGTGCCGTCCTTCCACACCTGCCTGCCGAATAGTCCATTAGTATTCCACGGCTTAACACCTGTATTGAAGTAGAATGTTCTAGTCATCGTGTCTGCCTTTCGTTGCGTGGAAGACTTCGAGGATCTTATCATTACTGTAACCGTAGTCACTGAGTGAGCTGATAGCGTCATCTATATCGTAAGTGTAGTAGCACTCATAGTTACTAAGCTCACGTTCGATGATAGCTTCCGCAGTGTTCTCTTCTTTATCCTTAGCAACAGCGTCGATACGTGCTTGCTTAAGATCAGCGTTAAGCTGCTTAGCATTAGCTATAGGGCAGATTAAACCCGCTCCCCTGCTGCCGTACTTGACACCGTCTACTTTATTCTCCTCGAATTGCTTTTCACTGAAAGCGAAGAACGCGCCAGCCTTTTCGAGTGCTGCTGATACAGCATCCTTAGAGTAATCTGACATAGACTTCATGATACTTCTGTGTGGAGTAACCCTTCAGCTACAGTCTGAATGGCCTTAGCCATCTTGAGTGGAATGAAGTGGCAGCCGAAGCGGATAGTCCCCTTCTCGTCGATTGATGTGAGTCTCCAATCAAATTTAACACCCTGCTCTGACGCATAGACCTGCATCGCTGAGTCAACATCATTCTTATCTTGATGGAGCATTGGTAGACCATCATCCTTACTGGCTTGTGCCCAGGGTATCACTGCCTTGACCACATCATAAGGAATGTTCTTTATTCCCCACGTTGATTCTAGCATACGTCTGCCTTCTTGCATGATCACTCGAAGGTAAGGTCGGGAGGTACGACGGGCAGGTATAATATCCTCACCAGCAAGCCACTTCTTAAGGTGCTCGCGCTCTACCCTCTCGGCTTTATCGAACGCAGCTTTCTGCGCCGCCTTGTGTCTCTTCTCACGTTCCTTGATGCGCAGCATGTCAGCCTCATTCAACTCGTAGTCGGGCTTCATCCTGTAACCCAGCTTGAAGAACTTTGCTAGATGATTCGCCTCGCCTACTAAACTGTTAGCTCTAACCAGTCCCCACTCTTGGACGTTAGATCCAGAGCGTCGGCTCAGTGAGTCCTCGTAGGCTTCTTGAGCGTCCTTCAAGCGTTCCTTGTACTCACGCTTTAGTTCGTTCTTCAAGAGGGCTGCTGTCATCTTACAATTAGGGTCAGATTCCTTACGCCCTATTGCCGTACTGATTGACGATGGATCGTTCACATAGAATGTGGTTGATCCTGTCACTGCATTGCGAGCATGGGATTTCTGACGCTCGGTTGACGGTGAGCTACCGTTACTGTTCATGAGGTAGTACGTTTCCTTCTTACCTTCGATGCGAGCACCTACCATGTAGTGATACCCGTATGAGTACAGGCATCCACTATCTGTGAAGAAGTTAGAACCTTTAGCTTTTCTTCCATGTGCCCACTCGTGGGCTACTGTATTATTGTCCATCTTATATTTCTTTCTTTATTATTGTTATCGATAACCTGTATCGTCAGTGCTGGGCGGTCACTCCCA
>TARA_R110000851_G_scaffold223365_2_pt1 | contig 13017 bp, 23 predicted proteins | sample TARA_R110000851 | Tara Oceans TARA_R110000851 (sample SAMEA4397627) | marine metagenome | biome: Polar Biome; feature: [DCM] deep chlorophyll maximum layer (ENVO:01000326); material: water (ENVO:00002006), including particulate matter (ENVO:01000060) such as... | depth 17 m | reverse complement strand
GTGGCTTACTGCTCATGCTAATGCACTACTAAGTGAATACACTCATAGGTATGAGAAACAACATGCAAGCACGCCAGTTATTGATTGGTGTTCTGCAAACATTCCTAACATACCAGATTTAGGTTTTACTGATATGCCACAGTGTATGCCAGATGAATACAAAACAGACGACTCAGTAATTGCTTACCGCAGCTATTACAACGGAGCTAAGTCTCATCTCCATAACTGGAAACGTAGACAAATTCCATACTGGATTATTTCAAAACAATCTAAAGTTTTGACTTGACATTGACGATAAGTGTGTTATAATAAAAGCGTAGTACAATAAAACGGGATATAAAAAGATGCAAACATTAGTTAAAAGACGATCAGACGGCGGTATTCAGGAGTGGTCTATTGAGGTCAGCGGAAACGCCTTTAGGGTTACGTCGGGGAAGAGGAACGGCAAACAAAAAGTTAATGAATGGACTTACTGTGCTGGTAAAAACAAAGGCAAGTCTAACGAGACAACCGACGAGGAGCAGGCACAGACGCAAGCCAAAGCTAAATGGGATAAGAAGCTATCCGCTGATTACGCCCTAGATGTTGACTCGGTAGATGATCTTGGTTTCACTAAGCCTATGCTCGCTAAGGATTGGAACGACTATGCAGACAAGGTAGTGTTTCCCGTTTACGCACAACCCAAGCTAGATGGCATCAGATGTATTGCAGACAAGGATGGTCTAAAGACCAGAACCGGAAAAGAGATAACAGCCGTTCCACATATCTTTGAATCGCTTAGGGGATTCTTCGAGAGGCATCCAGATGTGGTGCTGGACGGAGAATTATACTGTGATAAATTCGACAATGATTTTAATGCTATTTGTTCTATCGTTAGAAAGTCTAAGCTAACAGACGAAGATGTGGACAACGCTAAGGTGATTGAATACCACGTTTATGACACAGTTAGCTCTGAAAATTTCGATAGACGCAGCACGTTTATCAGACAAAACCTTCAGCACATAAAATATATTACGTCGGTCGAAACTTATCCCGCTAAAAATCAAGAGGTATTAGACACGATGTACGGTGAGTGGGTGGACAGGGGATACGAGGGGCAGATGATACGCTCTAACGAACCCTACGAGAACAAGAGATCAAAGACTCTGCTAAAGAGAAAAGACTTTCAGGATAGAGAGTATACCGTTCTCGGATGGAGAGAAGGGGTTGGTAACAGAGCAGGCACTATCGGACACCTTAGCTTTGAAACCGAAGACGGAGTTTCATTCAATAGCAATGTGAAGGGGTGCTTTGAATACTTGGCTAGTCTACTAAAGCAAGCAGACAACCTTGTTGGAAAACAGGCTACGATTAAGTTCTTCCAGCTTACGCCAGACGGTGTGCCGAGATTCCCATACGTTATTGCTATAAGAGATTATGAATAGAGGGGAGCCAGCTAAAAACCATGAATGATCTTAGACCAACTAAGTTTGACGACATCTTAGGACAGGCATCGGTTCTTGATGCTCTCCAGATAAGCGTCGATAGTGCAAAAAAAAGAAACACCTGCTTAGGGCATATGCTGTTCTATGGCCCGGCCGGAACAGGAAAAACCACACTAGCTAATGCAATATCAAATGAGATGGGTTGTTCATTGCAAACCGCTAACGGTGCTAATCTAAGAAGTATTAAATCCGCTGTCGCTTATTTAATGAAGATCGAGAAAGACTCCATTCTATTTATAGACGAAATTCATCGCATGACACCGATTGTGGAGGAGTTTTTATATCCAGTTATGGAAGATTTCAAGATAGACATGGCGGTTAGTGAGGAAAAAACCATAAGCGTTCCTATTCCTAGTTTTACTTTGGTCGGAGCTACAACCGAAATTGGATTGCTGGCTAAACCATTCATAGATAGATTCAAAAACAAACACACGCTAAAACTATACAGCGACAAAGACCTGCGAGCGATTGCAGAGGTGAACATAAGCAAGTTGGAGATAAGCATGTCTGATGACGCTATGAACTTAGTGGCTAAAATTTCCAAAGGCACGCCTCGTATAATAAATTCAACGCTAGAGTGGCTGAGAGACTACAAGGTTGCTAAAAATCTCGGCCAGTTGTCTATAGACGATGTGACAGAAGCTATGAAAATCAGAGGCGTGGACACCAACGGTCTAACAGATGTTGACCGACAGTACTTGAGAGCCTTGAGTAGAAGTGATATTCCTCTTGGTGTTGGTACAATAGCCGCAACGACAGGGATTGACAAGAAAACTATCGAAGACGTAATCGAACCGTGGCTGCTACGAAACGAGATAATAACAAAGACACCTCGTGGTAGAATACTTAACCGTAAAAAGGCCTATAAATGAAAATTAGCATAACCGTAGAGCCAGATGATTTTACCGCAAAGGTAGCTCAGGCGTTTGACCTAGAGTTTGACGGCACAATCACAACTGAAATTCCAGACTTTGAACCGCCAGAGACAGGCTCTTACAACATTGGTATGATTGTAGGATCTAGTGGAAGCGGCAAGAGTCAGATATTGCGGAATCATTTTTCCGAGGAGGTTTCCAAATCCGAAAAACCTCACACTTGGAATCCCCAAAAGGCTATTGTGTCGCACTTCAACACTCCAGAGACAGCTATTGAAAAGCTGTTTGCTTGTGGAGTTGCGTCTGTCCCCACCTTGTGCAAACCACATCATGTTTTAAGTAACGGAGAAAAGTATAGAGCGATGATTGCCAGATCACTGGACGATGGAATGGCTCTTGATGAATTTACCTCAGAAGTGAACAGGGAAACCGCTAAAAGTCTCTCTGTTGCACTAAGTAAGTACATAAGAAAAAATGACCTAAAGAATATTGTGTTGTCTTCGTGTCACAAGGACATAATAGAGTGGATCGAACCCGACTGGGTTTTTGATTGTGATAGCGGGCAGCGGTTTGAAAACACAGACCCTAGAACATCAATGAGGCGGGTTGCAAAGATAGAGATTTACTAATGTTCAAAAGACCCACACTACAAATTGATGTGTTTGAGATTCCAAAGGAACTCAAAGAAACCTACTGGATGATATTTAAGAAGCATCATTACTTAGGTGACAACTTAAACAAGGCCGCCAAATGTTGGGTTGGATACCTTTGGAACAACCCTGTTGCCTTCAATTCTGTTTTAGCGATGCCTAGTGGTTCGCTAACAAGAGCTTGGCGTGAACACAGGCTCGTTGTTCTGTCTGACTATCAGGGGATGGGTATCGGTAACAAGATGTCAGAATGTGTTGGTGAAATTTTATTGGGGGAAGAAAAAAGATTCTTCTCAAAAACCGCCAATATAAAATTAGGAGAGTATCGTGGCCAGCAAAAAAAATGGAGGCCGACAAGCAAGAACAAGAAGGCGAGGCCGGACAACATGGGTAGAAAAAAGAATTATAACAACATGGTAAAAGAATCACTCTCCATGAGAGTTTGTTATTCGCACGAATACATAGGAAATTAAAACGAATGAACAAGGCGTTTATATTTGACTTTGATGACACGCTGGCAACAACAGACGCTTGCGTGTTGGTTGTAATGCCCGACACAAAGACTTGCAGAGGTTATGTTAGAGAGCTTACTCCCGCTGAATTTAATGACTACACACTGAAGAACGGTGAGAGGTTTGACTTCTCTCAGTTCAGGTGTCCCGATTTAGTTATTGATGGCAAGCCAACCGAGCTAATAAATCTAGCCAAAGAAGTATATAACGAACAGCATGATGTATATATTTTAACCGCTAGAAGTAACGATGTTTCAGATGCTATCGCTAAGTTCCTAAGGCTGCACGGAATAGAAGCCAAGCAAATAATATGCGTCGGAGATAGTGACGAACATAACGGTATTGCGGCCAGTAAAAGAAAATCACTAATAACCATTATGAAACTTTATGACAAAATCTATTTTTATGACGATAATAAAGAGAATATAGAGTCAGCTAACAAAATAGGCATCAAGACATATTTAGTCTAAAAAAGGTAAGATAAAATGAACTGGCTAGAACTTCACAAAACAACACCCGTTGTCGATCTACACTCACACTCTATGCTAAAGGCTGAGATTTTTAATCGAAACCTAAGCAACAGGAACGGCAAACGATTAGCCAAATGGTTCAAAGAATCCTTTTGGCCTTTTAGTGTAAGAGCGACCTTTCCAAAGGTGGACGAGGGAGGGGTGGATGTTCTGCTGTCTACGGCCTACGTCTTAGAGCAGGGGTGGATAGACGATATATCTATTATCGACCGGCTTTTGTGGTTTACCCCCAGTGTTCGCAAAAAGATAGTAGACCCTACCTACTTTGACGCCACCAAAAACATGCTAGACGGAATGGAAACACAGGTTGACAACTATAACAACACCCTACCGGACGGTAATCGAAAAATGGCGGTTGCTTCATGTCCCGCCGATATTACTGCGAGCATAGAAAACGGGGATATTTCTATTGTTCACTCTATAGAAGGGGCACACAGTTTACAAGGAACAGAGTCAGGAAAAACAGGCCTTGATAACATTATGTCTCATCCAGAAGACATCGAGACTGAAGTTCTGAACAATTTAGAATACTTCTACAATAGAGGTGTGGCATATCTAGGACTCGCACATTTTTATCCGAACCTTTGTGCAAACCCAGTTTTTCCATATCCCGAATATGGAGCCAAGCACATGGACTGGCGTAAAGCGTTAGGACAATGGGATGAGACAAAAGGTCTAACGCCACTAGGACTCAAAGTGGCAGACAGAATGCTTGATTTAGGAATGCTCATCGACATCGGTCATTGCACCATAAAAGCAAGAAAGCAGTTGTATGATTTAGTTGATGCTAAAGGTAAATCTCAATGCCTCTTGGCCAGCCATATGGGATGCTTTGAAATAAATAGACTCAGCTACAATCTACAGGACTGGGAACTAAAGTGGCTTGCCGATCACGGATGTGCTGTAGGAATCATATTTATGAACTACTGGCTTGCACCGACAGACACGGGATTAGGTCTTAAGTATATAGAACAAACTCTTAATCATATTATTAATATTTGCGGTGAAGACACCGCTGCTATTGGCACAGACTTCGATGGGTTTACCGATCCGCCAGATGAAATAGTAGATATGTCTGAACTTCCACGCATCACTTCTTATTTGAAGGGTGTGGGCTACAGTGACGAAATTGTAAAGAAATTCCTTGGAGAAAATGCTCTAAGGGTGTTAATAAACGGATGGAAAAAGGAGCAAGAATGAATATCAAAGAACACTTCAGTAGAATGCTAGTAACGCTTGGATGGTCAGCAACGGGAGGTATCGTGCTTTACGGTATATACTGTCTGTGTAGTGCCATGTCTCTGACTTGAACATGATTAACTTTTTGTTTGATATAGACGGCACGCTTACTCCACCGAGACAAAAAATCCCCCGAGACTTTAGGGATAGTTTTGGTTGCTGGGCTGTTGCTCAACAGGATCGAGGCAACAAGGTTTTTTTTGTTACCGGATCAGACAGGGATAAAACAGTAGAGCAGGTTGGACTACCCCTGTGGAGAGCCGTTGACGGCTCGTACCAGTGCTGTGGAAACCAATTATATAAAAGAGGTAGATTAATAAAAGAATCAAGATGGAGGATGTCTGTCCGTTTACATCTGGATTTAATGATTATCGTAGAAAAAAGCACTTGGTTTGGCAGTGCGAAAAAAAATATAGAAGAACGTATTGGTATGGTGAATGTCACAACCATAGGAAGAGCAGCAACAAAGAAACAAAGAGCAGCCTACTATGAGTGGGACAAGGTGGCGGGAGAGAGAAAAAAGATTGTAGAAACTTTGTCTCGCCGTTACCCAAGACTAGAATGTTCCATTGGTGGGGAGATAAGCGTGGACATATACCCAAAAGGGAAAAATAAATCACAAATTTTGGACGACATTACCGGAAGAACCGTGTTTTTTGGTGACAAATGCGACAAGGATGGAAATGACTACCATATATCACATAAGTCAGGTCTGTATCACCACGTAAAAGACTGGCAAGAAACGAAAAAGATTTTAGAGACAGTATATGGCTAACAAGCAGCATTGGCTGGAGATGATTGGTCGGTTGCTCCTATGGTACATAGGAGGGTACACGCTTGGATATTTAATCGTGTATCTACTATTTAAACAATAAAACTATTCAGGAAATATACACATTATGAAAACAAGCGAACAGATAAGACAATCCTTATTAGACCTAGGCCCGTATGCCAGCAGTAGGGAAATCTACAAACACTGTGAAGCCAAGTACGGTACAAAACCTAGTCCACAGCAGATCTACGAGGCAGTCGGCTCACAAAAAGAACGCAGGGCTGAAACCTATAACGGCAGAGAGTTAATGGATGTCAAAAGGTTTTGTCGTCAGAAATTTAACGGTGATTTTAATAGACTAAACGGAGCCTTAAGGGTAGTGATAAGCATGGAAAAAAACGGAACCCCGAGTGGCTCGAAAACAAACTACGGGACAGTCAAGCCAGTTTTCTTAAAGGATAATCAATGACTTTCAATAACCTAAAAGCGTCGTGGAAAAAGCTCGTACAAAACGCCACATATACAGCAGATCAATATTCACAAACGGTGGAAGTTCCTATGGATGTTTTTGAAGATTTTCAAAAAGAGTTCAACGTGTGCTTCATAGAACCCGATGAGGATACAGAGTTCCTATCGTGGCAGGACGGTTGGCATGATAAATAATTATACTCAACAGGGAGCCAGCTAAAATGGGAAAATGCGAAACAGAAAACCTAACAGACTCGGCCTACCGTAGAATAGTTACCGGTATAAATAAGAAATCTTCGCCGGAACTACAGAAAATTTATGATAAAATAGACAAACAAAACGAACAAACAAAAAATCCGAAAACCTCTTGGCTAAGGTCGTTAATGTTTTGGAAACGATAATTATTATATTAGAAATAGGAGTTTAAGATGGGAATGCTGAACTGGATGTCGGAATTGTGGAACGGTGAGCAAAATGAAGTGGCTCCCGTTGACGAGATCGAAGAAGAAAAAACAAAAAGTGAGCAACGGGCAGCAGATCGTGAAGCAAAAAGACAAGAAAAGGCTGATAAAGCCAAAGAAAAGCGAGACTTCCGAATCGAAAAGATCAAAGCTGTCACAGCCAAGGCTCTTGCGGTAGGCACTAAGAGAAAATGGCTAGTTTTTATGATAGGAGCGGCTATCGCAGCATACCTTATTATGTTCAAGGGTGGATTTAGCTTTGGTGGTGGCTGGCTAGATACAATTAAGGGCTTGTTTTAATAGGAGGTTTTATGAGTAGACCATTTTTATTTAAGTACGATTGGGATGATTTTGACAACACCTCACTATTGACATCATACCAAAAACATAGAATTAAAAAACTATGTGAGAACGTGGTATGTGATGTGATACAAGAAACGATCAATCAGTCAAATGAGGATCGCATCAAGAGGAGAGTAGAACTTGCTGCACACATAGATATAGAAAATCCGTTTTTATTGGATATAGGCGGAGAAGGATAACATTAGGAGAGAAAATAATGTCGAACAGATTTGATAACAGAAGTGTAAGCACTTTTAAAAAAGATATTTACTTTGGTACACAGTTAGAGAAATACTTCTTCAGTGAGTGGTTAAGTGTGTGTGAAGACAACCCAGACATTACTATTACCGATTGGGATAATAACGGTGTTGATAACGATGGTGGCTTTATAGCTAGCGGTAATACCGCTGGGGCCGATTACAGGGTTAGTGGTTCCTTTTTACCCGATGAAACCTTTATGGATCATCCGTTAGAAGTTAAGTGGGTTCCTACCGCCGGTAAGTTCACCCTAAAAGAAGGAGACCTAAAATCTTATATCAAAGAAGGGGCAAGTATTCTGTTTATTTACAATTCTGTAAGATGTGGAACAGACCTCAGAAAACCAAAAGACTACGACCTTGATCGACACATTAAATTAATTGAGTCTAAGAGCCAGCAGATCAGATGGGGGATAATGTGGTCTGACAGGGTTAAAGAATTTTACGATAACGCTAAAGAGAACAACCTCATTGAGTCGATACGTTACATGGGCGGCAAACAGGGCGTCGTCTTGAAGCAGGAAGATTTTCATAACTGGTTCATAGTAGAAGAATGGGACAGATAATATGCAACTTTTGTTGCAAGGAGATAATTCATTGCGTATAAAGAAATACAAGAGCTTAACTTATAAAAGCGAACAAACCAATGCAGAAGGCTACATTAATACACGTACTGAGTTCGGTCTATGAACCCATCATCGACGAGGAGGCAGCTTGGACCGCCTATAATAACTTTATAGACTTATTTTTGGACGAAGATCCGCCTACGGTGGATTACCTGTGCACTCTTTGCGAATTAACACAACGGGAACGGCTTTTGCTCCGTTGTCAAATAGCGGAAAAGGGATTTGAACTCACACCAAACGAATTAAATCAATATATTCTATTGATACTTGTAGCTTTAGCAGAGTATATTGAAGTTAAGGGTTGATAATGTTAGTTAATTTTATACATGTTCCCAAAAACGGGGGAATTTCTATAAAAGAAATATGTAGAAAGACAAACAACAACCCATTAAAATACAACCCCCATTACGCAGACATATATGATCCAAGGGTCTCAAATCAGCTAATTGTCCTAAGAGACCCTGTAGATAGACTTATTTCTGCCATAAGATACACAATCAAAAGCTTTTACTTGATGTGTGAGGGTGAAGAACATAACCATCGACTCGATTACGATCAAAGAAAACACTTGAAAACCCATCGGGTTCCCACATTCGTTGGCAAAAATAAAGCACGGCTTTTTAGAGCTGTTTTTAATAGAGGCACACAAACACCAAACGACTGGATAACAGCCCTAAAAGAAACAACCCATGATTGCCACGATCCTCTCCATCATATTATCTCCAATAACGAGATCCCGCCGTGTAAGATTGGGCCACAACAATGTGAGCATATCTATCCCTTTGAGCCCCAATCTAGTTGGCATCATGAACCAAGATTTGTTATACTTATGAATAATTTTCAAGAGGAAATAAGGGTTTTGCTCAAGAGTCTAGGGGTAGATGTCGATATACCACATATAAACGACACCTCGGCACCAGATAGTAATAAAATTTCTGACAAAAATATAGATTGGGTTAAAGAAAAGTATGCTAAAGACTTTGAACTTTACGATAATTACAATGAGATGCCCTATAAAGAAAGAATTGTGAGTAAATTATAATGTATGAATACAGAGCGACTGTCGACCGAGTCATTGATGGCGACACGGTTGATCTTATTATCGACTTGGGTTTCAATATTAAAATTAAAATTAGAGGCCGTTTAGAGGGAGTAGATACCCCAGAGCGTGGACATCCGGATTGGAGCCATGCTACCGATGTATGCAAGAACTTGCTTCAAAAGGCTCAGGCTAACAACGATAGTGAGTATTTAATAGTAACGACAACAAAAACTGGGAAGTATGGTCGCTGGATAGTGCGGATAGAAGGGGTAACAGATGAGCTTGCTAAACGATGGCCATACTAAAATTACAGAACCATACCCAAAACCTATTGACGCCTGCGATCATTGTGGGTGTTTTAAGAATATTATATATGTAGAATCACAAACGGTTTGTGATGAATGTTTTAATCAATTTTTTCAAGAAGAATAAAATGAAAACTTTACTGATTGCAGGGATGCTTATGATGGGACTTTTATTCACGCAGGACGCGTGTGCCCAAGGTTACGAACGACATTTTTCGTCGAAGTCGCCTATCAGAATTTACAGAAAGGTTGAGACTATCAAGGTGTTGGATCTTGGTAATGTTGTGAAGAACTCCTTTCGTCAAGTCCAGTCCTGTGCGGAGCAGACAATCGGCGGCATTGAGATAATTTTGCGTGCCCCTTTTTCACCACCCCCTAAGCGACTGCCTATGCTCAGGGAATATCGTTACTATAGACCTCTTTATATTCTCGGACAATGGGAAAGAATAAATTAACAATAGGGGCACTTGTGTGTCCCGATTTTTGGAGTTTTTATGGGAAGATCGTGCAAGTGCTGCGAAGACGAACTCAGTTCCAGTAGCAGCTCCAGTAGCAGCTCTAGCAGCTCTAGCTCCAGTAGCTCCAGTAGCTCCAGTGTTTCCAGTAGCTCTAGCTCCAGTAGCTCTAGCTCCAGTAGCTCTGGTGTTTCCAGTAGCTCTAGTGTTTCCAGTAGTTCTAGTGTCAGTGTTTCCAGTAGCTCTAGCGTCAGTGGTTCCAGTAGCTCTGTTGCCAGTGGTTCCAGTAGTTCTGCTGCTAGTAGTTCTGCTGCTAGTAGCTCTAGTGCTAGTGCTGGCGGTTCTAGTAGTAGTGATTCCGGTAGCTCTAGTAGTACCGGAGCGGTGGTGTGTAGTGATGGATATTGCTACTATGACTGTGTACGAGACTATCCTGGGTCGCCCGGTGGTCAATGGGTGCTTGTTGACGATTGTACCGGCATCCCGGGTAATCCATACGGGTCACCGGCATGGGTATCACTGGATTGCGATTGTGCTTTGCCTGCTACACCTACTTGCGGACCACCGTATGCCGGAGAGGCAACCGACTGCAACGAAGGGGGCCTTGGTGGCTGAAATTATGGAAGCTTTTTATGCAGGACTAACAGCTTGGGCTATTGAAATAACAATAGCAGGAATTATATTATATATATTACACAGAGAAGAACAGAAAGTTTATAAACGCCGTGTCGCCAAAAAAGAAAACCTATAAATCGCCAAAAGCAGACGAAGAAGAGATGCAAAAGTTTCGTGAACATAGCAGGCTCATTGAGGAAAAATCAAAAGCCATAATAGCTAAGTACGCTAAGTGGTGGGACATTAAAAAGAAAAAGTGGAAAGATGGTTTTGAGGATATCAAAAATGGATAAACAATTGAATAATAACCAGAAGCTTAATACGCGTGGAAACAAAGACGCGACTTGGGACGACGTTGACTGTAAACATTTAAACGAGGATAAAACTTGTCAGCTAGCGTCAGAACTTGCCAATCTTCCGGCATCGACCAATCCTTATGCCTGTTCTCTTTGTGTTTCGTGGCCGGATAAACAAACGTTAACGTGCCAAACCGTCCATAGATTAGCGAAAAAAGCGGCTAAAAACAACAAGACAGAGTTATATCTGTCAATGGAACAAAGACTGGGACAGGGAGTGGGAACCGAACTTCACCAAATGATTCCTGCTTTTATGGATCGACCGGGGTGTAATTGCAAAAGCGTTGCAAAAAAAATGAACATATGGGGCCCAGATACCTGTGAAAAAAACAGAGAACATATCGTTTCCCATTTGGTCGCACAGTCACAAACAAGGGCTCTCTTTAGCTGGGTTCCAGATACCGCGACAAGACTAGTGGCCAACAAGCTTTTAACCTCCGCTATAACAAAGACCAGAGCAAAAGAAGAAGCCAACCCCCCTAAGAACAAATGGTTTTGTGCAGTAACAACAGCACCCAGAGAAATATCAACGTTAAGCACATGTCTTGAGTCTCTTGTCGTTGCGGGGTTTGATCCCTTTGTATTCGCAGAACCGCAAAGTGAAATGCTGGGGGTACAACACGAGACACTCACAGTACGACACAAAGAAAAGAAGGGCGTTTGGCATAATTGGCTTTTTAGTGTTAGGTACGCATTAGAAAACAGCGACGCCAACACAATCATGACCGTTCAAGATGATTCGCTTTTTCATCCCGACTCCAAAAGTTTTATAGAGGAACTCGTCTTGTGGCCAGACACAAAAGTTGGATTTGTTTCTCTTTACACGCCTAAGCATTATAGCAAAAAGCCTAATAAAAAAACGGCAATGAGGCCATTTGGTGTCAATCGAATAAGAACAAGAAGCATGTGGGGAGCATGTGCTCTAATTTGGCCTAGAAAAGTACTGGAAGAACTGATTGAAGCGGATTTTACAAAGAACTGGCTGGGTGCTCCCACAAAAACAAAAAGCGTTTGGGCGAAGAAAAAAGCAGAAAGAAGAGAAGAGCCTTGGCGAATTCAAAACAGCGACACGGCAATTGGAAAATTAATGAACGAGATGGGGAGAACCATGTGGTTCTGCGATCCTTCTCCTGTCCAACACTTTGCGACAACCTCAGCAGTTAGCCACGGGGGTAATAAAGGACGAAGAAACTGTGGAAGGTGTGCAGAATGGGGCAAGCCCCTAGAGGAACAAGTGCCTCTCCAAACCAACGGAACACCGTTAGATAGATTTAGTTATGATGAAATTACAATGGAAAAAGAAGACTAATCCCACATATAATATGGATCTTTACTTAGGTTCCATAAATGAAGACTCAAAAGAAGAGTTTTCCTATGAAGAATTAGTACGAGAAGTAGGGTGCTTTCAAGACAAACTAGAGAATCATATCCCCGTCTGTATCACGAGCGTGGAATTCGTCTCTGGATCAAGATATAGGGAGAGGGGTTGGAAAATATCTACTATTAACTATCCAAGAATAGGAAGCCGACCCCAAGATATAAGTCGATTTATGGTGGATTTAGGGCTTCTTTTATTGTTTAAGTTTAAGCAGAACCGAATTACAGTGGTTGGGGAAACAGAAACTGTGATGTTAGAACCAGTAAAAAAACAAAAAACCTCTTGACAAACGGACAATTGGGTGTATAATATATTAGTAGACGACGTGATACATAGCTAGGAGAAAAAATAATGACAATAAGCGTACTAGGGACACTCGATGTCAATCATACCAGCGGCACGGCGATGACGTGGAACTTCTCCACACTCACTGTCCTTGATGGAGACTTGGTAGTTGTCGCAGCCGTTGCTGAAGGAAATAGCACGCTAACCAACGACTCTGCCGGATGGACTTTAGCGGGTACAGCACTCGCTAACCGTGGCGGTCTCGGGGATTTGTGTAGAATGTATGTTTGGTACAAGGCGGCGACATATAACTGGGCTGCGTTAGAATCGATAGCAATCACTTCCAGCGATACCACGAAGGGCAA
>TARA_R110000851_G_scaffold193461_1_pt1 | contig 13047 bp, 14 predicted proteins | sample TARA_R110000851 | Tara Oceans TARA_R110000851 (sample SAMEA4397627) | marine metagenome | biome: Polar Biome; feature: [DCM] deep chlorophyll maximum layer (ENVO:01000326); material: water (ENVO:00002006), including particulate matter (ENVO:01000060) such as... | depth 17 m | reverse complement strand
TGCCGAAAGTGAGGGTTGTGTTGTCCACAGCGGTGTTGCTGACGTCGGTATCTTGGACGAGTTTGGTTCCGATGGGACTTACTTGAGTGCTAACTGTGACAGCCATGTTTTAGGGCTCCTTTAAATGCTATAATATATAGTCTGCTAAAAGCAAAAAACCCGCTCTCCGAAGAGAGCGGGTTTCTTTTAAGCAATTACCAGTGTTTAACTAGTAGCGCCTGCTTCACCAAGGAGTCCGCGGATGATAACAAGACCATACATATCAGGACGCACCATCTTCTTGGCGTAACGCGTCATGACTCCCTTGCGGGGCACGAAGTCTTCCGGTCCGAAGATTGTGGGTGTAGTCTGCAGCGGCACATACGGCGCGTACACATATCCACTTTCAAGGAAAGAGGATCCGCGACGTCCGATGAGGACCACGTTGCGAAGGAAGTACGGGTCAACAATGACATCGAACTTCTTGCTCAGTGAACCAACATTTAAAGCACCGACACTGCCCTTCTCGTCATCATGAGTGACACTAGCACGGAAGCCAGCGGTAAACTCAAGGATGTTGGCAACTTCAGGTCCGCAGACGACAAAGTTAGCACCACCCCGCAGAGTCTTGCGATGGATTTGTGCAGACACATCATTGATGGTCTCGATAAGGGTCTCATACCACTCGGAAACAGTACCAGTGAAGTCGGGAGCCGCAGAAGCAGCACCAATTTCAGTACCAGTTACCTTGTTTAAGAACAAGCCAGGAGAACGCGACCAGTAATAGGTAGCACCCTTCGCGCCGTTCACAAGGTCACCGAGAATCTCACGATCGATCTCAAGAGCAACTTGCTCAGAGAGAATCGAGGTAAGCTCAACCTCAGCATCAAGGTTGTGGTAGGCGTTAAGGTCTTGACCTAACTCCGGAGTCCACTTAGCTTTGAGCTTCTTAGTTTGCGCTGTGACAGCCACGGAATCGACTTTGATGTCAATCTCGGGAATGGCAGCGTTACCTTCGAGTCCCCATGCAGTAGCACCCATAATGGCACCAAGAGGACCAGCAGCCTGGAATCTATCAACGATAGCTCCCTCAAGGGCTAGCGAGGCTGCTAAGACCCGTTCATCACCTTGTTCGCCAGTCGTAGCAAAGTACAGGTTAACCCAAGCACCACTAATATTCGTCAAGCGGCGCAGCTGATTTGTGTTAGCTTCAAGTAACGCAGTATCAGCGTCAACAGCTACGGATAGCGATGCTATCGATGCTGAAAGTGTTGACAAGTTATCCCAGTCGAACGTTCCAACAGTCGGCGTGGATGCCGTCAGCTCGTTCTTCTCAAGTGAGACACGAATGACCCATGTAGGAGTTGACGTGCTAGACGAAAGCGCCAGAAGATCAGGATCAAAAGTGATCTTCTTCTTCTGAAGCTCGCTACTACCAGTAATACCCCATACTTCAACGTAGCCAGCGCCGCGCGGAGTGAAAGACGCAGACGGAGATGCATATGCATAACCGCGAGCACCAACCGTGCGTGCGCCGCCGAGGTCGCCCTGAATGTCACCGAGCAGATCGACACCACCGGTAATTTGCATACCAACTTCGTTACCACCGTAAATCGACTTATTAGCCGGGTTACCAAATCTTCCGTCGGGTTGTGCATTCGTAACACCAGCAAGATCCGGTGAGAACGTAAAGTCCAGGAAGAAGATAAGTCCACTAGGTAGACTCATCGGCTGAACACTAACGAGATCGTTTGCGATCAGCCCTGCGAAAACACGCCGAACGATGGGGAAAGCGACGGCTGCAAAGCCCTCAACATCACCAGCACTCATGCTACTGCTCTCACGTAAAAGCTCTTTTGCTTGATTTTCAAGCAACCGAGCCATTGAATTTTTTTGTCGGTCATTTCTAAGTCCTTCGAGAAGACCCGTGCGCTCCCACTTTGACATCAAAGCGTTACCTTCTGCGCGCATATCTCGGTTAATAACCCCTTCGGTTAACCGTTCAACAATACCAGCCATTTTTAATACCTCCTATATAATTGTATTAGCATCATTTGATGCCAGCTAGCCTCTTCATCCTTTCATTGAAAGGATCAGAGGGCGTGCTCTCTTGACGAGTCGCACGCAAAACAGAAGTCCGACGACCGATTGCTTCACTCAGTGATTGTGGGCGGCGCTTATTAGGCTTAGCCTCCACTGTGCTTTCGAGCGTGTGGTATATTGTCTTCGCTTCTGTTACTGAACCAGCGTTTGAAATCGCTTCGGCAATCTTAGTTTTTTGCCGCTCATTTAGGGAGGTATTTCTTAGCACACGGTTCGTATATAACAAGCGAGCATTAGAAAGATTCACATCTTGTAAATTTTCCTTAAGCTCGTTAAATGCTTGCTTATATTGTGAGTTCTTCTCATTGAGTTGGTTATTTTCGAAAACCAACTCTTCTTGAGCTTTCTTCAAATCTCTTAATTCTTCTTCCATATCGGTGGAACGTCGTTGGGCTAATGCTTTTTCCATTTCCCATTTGACGCTATGTGAGGAGCGACCTGCCCAGCCGGCAAGTTCTGCTCCCATATCTACTGTAAGCTTTTCTACGATGGAGTCGATGAGTTCATCCGTTTTGGTGCCCTCTTCAAACGCACCCTTCTGGGCTGCGTCGGTGGCGTTAGCTGCTGCGGCACTGCCGGCGAGCACGGATCCACTATCATCTTCTTCTTCATCTTCGTCGGCTTCTACACCGTCGAGCGATCCGGAATCTTCAACTTCTTGAAGGTCCTCTTCGTCTTCTTCATCTTCTTCAAACAAGGCAGCGAGTTCTTCTTCATTGATCTCAACTTCTTCTTGCTCTTCTAATTCGTTTTCTAATGCCGCAACAGCTTCCTGCAGCGCATCGAGATCGATGTTTACGGGAACTTCGTCGCCCTCAGCAGGAAGACCGGGCGGAATATCGCCATCTTCTTCATTGAGGTTGTCTGTTGCGGCGAGGGGAATGTTGGCAGCGACTTCTTCGGAGGATCCTTCAGGTTCCTCTGCTCCCAGATCCATGGGTTCTTCTGCTCCCAGATCCATGGATAGCTCATCTTGCTCTAAAAGTTGCTCCAGCGTCTCTCGGACTTCGCTCGAATACTTCTCGATGATGGTAGTCTCGGCGTTTTTCAAAGCGGAATCACGTAGCGCTTTTGCATCGACGATAGCTTCCTTGAGTAAATTTGACATTCAGTGTGCTCCTAAAAAGCAATTGTTCAAAATAAATAGTCAGTAGGGTACTAAAAACCCATTTTTTGATTACTAACCGTGAGAACCCATGATTAACCAAACCCCCTGGAATGCTGTAATAGTCCAGGCTCTGCCGGTGGGTCCCGAGATAAAGGCGGCGCCATCAATTGTTTCAGCGCCATTCGGGTCAATTACTAGATTGTTGTTTTGAGAATTCTTAATCATATAAACAATGCCATCTACGGTAGCGGCAGCGGGTAACGAGGCGGTTAGATCTCCGTTAGTTGTGTTCATGATAACTACATTGTCAGTAGCTGTTAAGGCATAGTTTACGCTTTGCTCATTATGTTTCTTGTATACGGCGCCGCTTTGATGAAGTTTGGCTTGCACCAAAGTATTTACAGAAGAAGTTAATGAATTTCGGGCGCCATCAAGCGTTAAGTACGTTGTATTTGACGTGCCAGCGGTAGTAACTTCGAAGATCATTCGACCGGATTCTTGACCATCTGTTGGAGAAGAAATCCTAGTACTTACTTTACTATACTGTGAGAGCGTTGCTCCGGAATCTGGCGCTTTAAAAGTCACTCCGCCACAAAAATCATTTGCTTGACCAGCATTTCCGGCTCTACTATTTACCAAGTTTATGACTGCGCCGACCGCATTATTAGCGCCGTGTGTAAATTCTGCGGCTGTGGGGCTGGAACGTTCGACACTCAAGAGACCGGTCAATGCGAGGGTGTTTCCGTCAAAGGTGAGGGCTGATAGTCCAGTTACCGCGTTACTTACACCATCGCCTGCAAGCAGCCGGTATTGCGCGGGATTATTATAAATTGTAATTGGGCTAAAAGAAAGGTTATTTTGTAAGTAGGTCGATAGGGTGCCCACTGTCAAGCTACGTAACGTCGGGGCGTTGGGGTTGGCTCCAGCGATATCTTGTACGAGCATCTTGTCTCCCGAAGCTAACGACTGTCCGCCGTTGGAGATATCATAGGTCTGTCCCGGATCTACCATTAAAGTTGTTACATTGAAATTTAAACCTCCGTATGTATCAAGACTTGGTTTAATTCCTCCGGCATTTATTACGATGCCGGCGCCGCCGGAGACTGCTAAAACACCAGAGTCGGATTTAACCCCATCACCGAGTACGAGATTGGAGGCACTAATCAAGCCTTGGAATTGATTCGTGCGAATGTTGGTTAAGCCGGCGGCTGATCCTGAGTAAAGCGTTGCGCTCAGAAGCCCGGAGCCATCAGCATATGTGAGATTGGCATGCCCCCCTATGGTGGTGGCGCTATTAAAAAAAGCAACACGTGTGGCGGCGGCGTTAGTTATAGCCGTGACCAACGGGGGAGAGACTTGGGCGCCGTTGCTGTTGTAGAAGGCGCTAGCGCTAATTGCTGCTGTGAAGTTTTTGACTCCACCTACGCTCTGAGCACTGTTCAGATCGACTGTGTTCTCAAGGTTACCGTTCTCTCCGGTGAATTCAACTTGTCCTTTAAGAATGTTATATGCCATTTTTTACCTCTGTCCTAATAAATAGATGTTTATTTTGTTTTATCTCGGATAATAAAAGCCCCATAATTTAAGTTATGTTCGGGTCGATAATCAAAATTATACTCTTCCAAAACTTTAAATACCAATTCTCTCATCATTGAAGAGTCACCTGTTATAATTTTAAGTGGTAAATCATTCATCAAAACAAAATTTATAACTTTTGTCTCAACGCAGTCATGACCGAGCCCATGAAGATCAAGCGTTTTCATTTTGTCCTCTCGTTATAAGTAGTACAAAAAAAGAGGACGCCCCCCACAAGGAGGGGCGCCCAATATAGAAGATAAATCTTCCGGATTGCAAAAGCAATTCCTAGTAGATTGACCACCTGTTGTGAGCAATATACACTAGCGAGACAGAACCACTAGGTGATTCAAGAAGAACCGAGCCTAACCCATCGATAGCTTCGAGGGCAGAGCCTTTGGCGATGGTAAGAATACCAGCACCATCAGCACGCTTAACGTGAACGCGGTCGTTAATAGCCGAACCAGATGGGAGTGTCCAAGTGCGATTCTCGCTTAAGGAAGCAGTACCGACATTGAAGCCTTCTAGCAAAGTAACAGAAGCGTTACCCCAGCGGATAACGGTAGTACCAGCTTCTTCGACATTCAACTTACCCGCGGATACAGTGAGACCAGTACCTTTGATAGAATCGAGATACTGTGCGTTGGTCTGTCGTTTCATCGACTTCGAGCCAACGTCATAATAGAAAAGACTATCAGTAGCTTGCGCGAAATCGGTGTCATCAACCAAACCGTAGAATCTAATTGCAGATCCACTGAATGTGGTGGCACCATTGTTACGCCCGAGGGTCGTAGCGCCGACGACAGTCAAAGTGCTAGCACCAGACAAGCTTGAAGCGAAAGTAGCTGCACCAGATACGTTAAGTGTAGACTTAAGCTGCGTGCGCGCCTGAACGAGCAGATCGAGAGAAGCCGAAAGTGATGAGACCTTAGCGGTAGACTGGGTTGTAGCACCGATGGCAGTAGCATCGATTGTTCCACCGTTAATGTCAACACTGGTATAGATACCGGTGGCAACAGTACCGATGTCCGAACAAGCCACGCCGGCGGCGTCCCAGTCCGAGTCAATCGACAGTGCGGCGCCATCTGCAGAAATACTGTCAAGTGCGATATTGCCAACGCTTGTGATGTTTTTGTCGTTGAACGACGTAGCGCCAAGACTGTTACCATCAGTGACAGCTGCGATAGTGCTGCCGAAAGTAGCTGCACCACTTACATTAAGTGTGCTCTTAAGATGAGCATCTCCGACAACGCGAAATTGTCCTGATCCAGAAAGGCGCCCGAAAATATCAAGCTCGCCCTTAAAGAGTGAGTTGCCTAGAGTAGTCAAACCTCCGCTGACCTCTGTCCGCGAACCTTTGAAATAAGCGCTATCGTTCACGATAAGCATACCGGAACCGGATACAAGTCCAGTGTCACGATTAACGCTATAGCGCAACAGCCCATCGTCGTCTTTAACTTCGAATGTACCCTCTTGCGTCAAGGCACCGCTCAGAACAGCGGAACCTAATTGAAATTTATAAGCCATGTTTAAAAACCCTCCATTTTATAAGTTTTGTTATGGTTATTTGAATAAGATATACTTATCCAAATTTGATCGTCGGATTCCTCCGACGGTCGCTTATAATTAGAGTGACGCCGGCGATAAATTCTTAGCAGATAAAGTATTTGTTGGAGCCGTTGCAATAAAGCTGGATAGAGGCGTAAGGCGACTCCAAAACTATCGAATTTTGCCCGTCAATAGTTTCTGCTCCGGAGGCTAAAATTGTGATGTTGTTGGTGTTGGCGGCGCCGCCCTCGTCTTTTACAACGTAGGTTTGACCGTCTAACATTAACGAAGCGCTTGGCAGTCTAACGTCTACAACACCACCGGTTGAGTCAATACCAATGTAATAGCTTGTGATGGAGGCGGTGAATGTGGCGTTGGCGGTAGTATGCCGTAGTTGGAATCCTCCAGCAAGGGATAGCCTGTCGCTCTGGAATCGTAGTCCGAAGGAGCCCGTTAGACTTCCACCGGCATTCTTGTATTGAACTGAGTAATTAGGTCCTACGGGATTTACACTGGTGATACCCGACAATTGGCTGCCATCCCCATAAAAATAGGTGCCGGATATAGCCGCGCTAGCGCTAACGATGCCGGTGATGCTGAGCGCTGAGCCATCAAATGTGAGGTTGGTTTCGCAGTTTAAGGAATTTGCATTTCCCCCCACATTCGTAACGATACCATTATCCGTGGCGTTCTGAATGCGTGGAATGTTGATGATCGCAGAACCATCCGACGTGCTCAAGTTACCCGAAAGTATATTGGTGCCGGGTCCAACGCCTGGTCCAAAGTATCTGGGCGCGATTACTGTGCCTGTGAGCGAATTATGAGCCATTCACTGATCCCTCCTATTCCTAATTAGAAGACAAACCAGTTGGTTCCATCCGAATATAAGTTAATTGCTGGCATTGTGCCAGTTAATTGGTAATAGGCGCTGCCGTCGATCATATCGCCGTTTCCGCTCGACGAAACAATCAACGAGCTAGTGCGCGCCAGTATTTGATCTTTAAAAACCATGAGGTGCCCCTGTTTCGCTTGGGTGCTAGTGGGTCCTTCAAGAGTTATAGTGGTGTTTGCTGTTGCAGTGACACCGAAGATATAGGCGCGCTTTGATAATACATCAGTTCCATCTAATGTTACTGTTCCTGTTACCTCATAATAACCACCCCTAATAGATTTGAGGTACGTCATATGATTCGTAGCCGAGGAACTTAAAACCGGTGCAATATCTGCTGCGAGGGCGCCCTTGGTGCCAGACATCACAGCCAAACTACCGGTGCGAATATGTACATCGTCGGCGCTATTACCAAAATAGGTAGAGCCGGAGGTCACCGTTCGCTGATCAATGTGATAGGCACTAGCAGTAATAGCACCGTGTACATACAGGGTGCCAGTATAAACCAGACTAGAAGCAGGAAAGACACGTCCACCAACTGTTACAGATGATGTATAATACATCATTTTAAACGAACCTGTCTGGTTCGAGCCACTTGTGTGAAATTGTATGGAGCCTGTAGGTCCAGAAGCGGACGCATCGCCGGAGGCAGCGCTAGCAGTACAATTTATATATGCCCATCCAGTAGCCATTATCCGACTCCGGCAGAACCTGACCAGCTGGGTCCAAGGCGTCCTGCTGTCCTCTTGCGATCAATACAGGTGAGACCTGCGACCACATCGACGCCGCTGACAGCGCCATCGCCGGCGGCGACTTTGCCACAATAAAGCCATATTTGTGACACCTTTACCCTTTGTACGCCAGATGTGCCGGCGCCGGAGCCGGCGCTTGCGCTCGGCACTGAAAAGTAATTGGACCCCGAGACACCAACTTGGGAATATCCCACCCGAATGGAGCCAGGTCCGTGATTGATAACCTCAAAATATTGCGTAACCATCGGGAAATCAACCTTCATTGCGTGTGCCACTGCAATGTTTCCACTAGCAAACGGTCGAGCGCTTACTTGATATGAGCCGACGTTGTTGAGCCCAACTTCGGGCACTCTGATTGGTGCTAGTCCTTTTGCCATGTTTTAAATCCTTCGAATTTTATTGTATTCATTATAAATAGTCAGTTATTTGTTCTATTGCGTCTTTCTTTAGCTCTCTGTTGTTTTTGGTCTTCGCGTGCCTTTCGTCTTCTGGCTCGTGCGCTTTTCTCTCTTTTAGCTACAGACGGCTTTGTATATTCTTTTCGATCACGAAGCTCCTCGATGATCATAGATCGCTTTGTTTTCTTGATAAACTTTCTTATCATCTTGTCGTGGTTGCCGTGGCATTCTTTTGCAGTTACTTTAAAATTAGATTTTTTACTCATGATATTCCTATTTCATCGCTTCCCAGACGGCTGAAGCGCCGCCCATTAAAGAGCTAATGTCGACACCAGAATCAGCGGGGGCTCCCATATCGACGTTTCCGGGGGGAGCGGTGGTGGATTCGTGCTGGGACATGGGTGTGGTGCCCTCGAACAGGTTGACTCCGTTATACGTGTCTTTCCCAATCGCATCCATCATCTTTTTTCGCTGAGCCGATATTTGACTATTCGTCTCGCGAGTCTTTTGTGCGCGCGTAGAAGCTTGAGTGCGCTGCGGTGCGGGGGTTTTTTGTGCATTTTCAACCATAAGGCTTCCTTGCATGCCCTTTGCTACTTCTGCGACTACATTGGACAAAAGTCCTTCTTCTATTAAAAGCTCGTGAATGCACTCTTTGACAAGAGGCTTCATTAACTCTTTAAGATCTTTCTTTTTCATTTTATTCCTGCGAGCGTTTTCCAGCGCTCAATTGTTTTGGATTCTTTAAGTACCGTCTTTTCTGTTGTCTTGCCTTCCATCGCCTTTTTCATAAACGACTGGGTGCGCTGCTGTGGTCTGCGAGCAGCTGCTTTGTCGCGGGCGGACTGTTGTTGGCTCTGACCCAAATCGACAACTTCGCCTTCACCACCTTTATCCTGAACTTCCTTCTCTTTTCGCTTTGTTGCGCCGAGTACTGCATTGGCTACTGCTTTGATCGTTTTGGAGCTATTCTTTAAACCGCGCAAGATTCTTACAACGCCGCTATCGTCGGACAAACCTGAGAGGGCTGAAACGATGTCACGTTCGCGACCTCTTAAATAATCGGTGTCCGCAATCTTTTCAATTTTTGCTTTGACGGTGTCCGCTCCTTCGTAAAGTTTATCATTCTTGAAGGGACCGATGAAATCTACAAACTCTTCAAGATCCTTCTTAAACTGGCTCGGTGCCATATCCTTGTACTTCTTGCGATATTTCTGCTTCCAGCCGCCCCACAGAGAATTATATGCTGCCTTGCTAGATTCCGCCTTTGCAAAGTTGTCGGGGAGGTAGTAGGTGTAGCCTGTTTCTTCCGGACCATCCACATCATCAGGAGGATCGCCGCCACCGTCGTCATCGCCACCACCGTCGTCATCGCCGCCACCGTCGTCATCGCCGCCAGTGCCACCGTCGTCATCGCCGCCAGTGCCATCGTCGTCATCGCCGCCAGTGCCGATATCGTCATCGTCGCCACCGCCCTCTGGATCGATTGCCGGCTCTTCAGCGCCGGGACCGATGTCCCAGCCACCTTCGCGCAATTGAGTCTTGCAACAATCATAAATGGCTTGTGCAACTTCTTGGTCGGCAAAGATCTTAAAGATGCCAGAAAAGTCAACTGCTCGCGACTTGGTCGGTTGCGAGTCGCTTCCCTTGACTTTGCGCCCTTTGCGTGGAGACTTTTCAGGTGTAGTTACGCCGGCGATGTATTCTCGAATAGTGGAGTCGGCATCCATTTGTTTAATGATGCCAGCGCTCACACTTTGCTTGACCATATAGTCGCGTAGTTCTTTATACTTGTCTGGTGCTATCTTATATTCACCCTTAAGCGCCGATAAAAAGTATGCTAACGTGTAGCCGGGATTGCTGGGCTTTGGTTTGAACTTGATCTTGTTGCAGTCGCCGAGCACTGCGTCCGGATATTCTTCCACATCAACGGGAGTGGGTGCCTGAGTTCCATCTTCTGGCTCTTCCTCTTGACCGGGCGTGCCACCCTGTGGCTGATCCGGATCTTGAGGCTCTGGGTCGACCACCTGAACCCCTTTCTCTTCGGGTTCGGGCTTTGATTTTTTAAACCAGTTGGGAAGATCGTTCCCTTCTTTACCGAAGAAGCCGGCACGTGCAAGAATTTTATAGAGGTGGTCTTTGGTCTTCTGCGTAGTAAGAGCGGCGTTGAATACTTTAGCAAGATTTGGATATTTCCCTATGTCTAATTTACCGTCGGGACCCAGCTTGGGCATCCGGCTAAGGATCACAGATGCCTTATGAATTGACTGCTCTTCAATCGTATAGTTATTTCCTTGAGGATTGGTGATAAGATCTTCAAGCTCGTTGTATAACAGATCACGCTTAACTTCTACGTTTAAAACTCGACGGATATCATCAATTGCTTTATAAAGCGCAGCTACATCGTCGGCGTTATAGGTTTCGGACTCATTGCCTTCGGGTTCTCCATCGTCGCCGGCACACTCATCGCCAGGTTTACACGTTAGATCTCCCGTATACTGATTTTTGTCGGTGCTAAGTCCGTGCTTTCCACCAGACTTTTTTCCCCACTTAAGCGCCGAGAAAAACTCGTCAAGAGGAACTTCTTCTTTAATCTTAGGCTCAACGCTCTCGGCTAAAAAGTCTTTCCACGCATCACTGCGCACCTTATCGTCTTTAAAACTGCTCCAATCACTCATTTTCAAGTACCTCGTTTAATAATCTATTAATGCGATCTGCTTTAGTAAACACCCGGTTAGTATAACCCTTGGCTTCTTTCATCATAAAAGCGCCAGGTGTGGAAGGCTCCGATACAAAATCGAAGCAAATTAGTTGGAAGTCATCTTCGACAATTGTGTTGCCTGCGGATTCTGACACTGAACCCATACCTCGGGACGAAATGCCAATGCTGACACCGGCTCTTACTAAGGAGTTTAAGACTTGTCCGGATGGGGTATCAAGCACTTTAGCTTTTCCCATCACGTTCTTGCCATCCCACCAAACCTTGGTCATCATATGGGAAGCATTCTTGAGATTGATCACGGAGTCATCTGGGTGGTCTAACTCTCCCAGTGCGCGGCGCTCACTAACTAATTTTTCATAGTTCTTTATTTCGCGCATAAGCACATTGTGAGGATAGACGCGACCGTTTCCGTTAACTGTGTCTGATTTTTGGATGATTCCAGTGAGAAACATGCCACCGGCGGCGACATATGTCTTTTCTTCTTCTGTTAACAGATCTTGACAAACACCGCCTTCACAGAGTTCATAGTATTCTCTAAGTAACTTCTGACCCATAGCTAACTACCCTTGCAACAATGTCTTACTGGTGGCAGCATCCACTTTGTTGTCCAAATGTTTGTGTTCATATTTAACTCCGTTGTCTCCAAAGACCATGTTTAGTATATAGGATGTTCCCGAAGATAACCATCCAAGAAGGAAGAAGTTGAATACAGAAACGTCAAAACTAAATAGTTCCGTGAATGGGGAAAGCAACATCAGACCCCATCCGACATGGAATCCCATGCACATAGGGCAGTGAAACACCTTGCCGTAGCCGCCGGCAGCAGACTTTGACGGGCGCAATTTTTGCAAGACGGGCAGATCACCGTATACCAAAATTTGAGTGAGCCCGTAGGCACACAGTATGAATGTTAAGAGTTCCATTTTATTTCCTAATATTTAAGTTGGGGTAGCATTTAGTTTGCTAAAGTTTATCTTTTTTCCACCGCCAGTGTACCGGCGAAATCTCGATAAAGAAGTGCCGAGGGCGTTGATAACCAACTGGACGCCGCCGACTGCAGAGACTGCTGTATCCCACCATCCCTTAACACCCGTAGATACCGAAATAAGTTTTTCTATCATTCCAGCAAACTGAGTCTTTAAGATATTTAGAAAGGTGCTGTTGACCGCGGCTTTGAGCCATGTCTTAAACTGTTCTGCCATTCCTTCACTCTCATCCGATTCAAGTTTCTTACTCCAGGCTCTATAGCTCTCTACAAAGTCTTTTACTTTATCCCATATCCACGTAAACCCTATGGATAAGCCGGCTGTTGCGATCGCCGACTTCCATCCCGATAGGGTACTAACAGACTCGATTATTTTATTTATGGCATCTAAGGCTTTTTGTGCGATAGAAGCAAAATTGGGCATATCCCACGCTGGTAATCTTTGTATTAAATCTTCCAAGATGGGTTTCAGACCGCTGCGCCACTTGTGTCTTAAACTCACTTTCCATATGGCGCCAGTAAAATTGGGAATTAGATCTGGATTTGTTGCGACTCGATATAGCTGTTGTATGATAGCCCAGCCTTCTTCGCCAAACTTTTTAATTCCCGCTGCAGCGTCAATAAACTTGCCGGCAAGTTTTCCAGCGGTGTCCTTAACCGTTTGAACCGCGTCATCCCAAAAGGATTCAAACAACATTTGCTCATGGAGAATTTGTTTTTTGAGTTCTTCGCTTAGGGGAGCAACAGCACCAGACTCTGTCAGAGGGAGAGCAACTCCAAGCACACCCGTAATATATGTTGTGTCTTCAAGGAGCGCTTGGTTCTTGTGTTCTTGAAGGAGATACCCTCGCCACCCGTCCATAATTAAATGCATTTCTGGCATCACATTCTCCTATATTGTATACAGGTAGTTGAGCGAATAGGGACCGCTAGTAAACCCGGGGCGGATTGAGCCCTTCTCGGTTGATTGCGGCACTTCGCCTAACTC
>TARA_R110000851_G_scaffold113358_5_pt1 | contig 13050 bp, 23 predicted proteins | sample TARA_R110000851 | Tara Oceans TARA_R110000851 (sample SAMEA4397627) | marine metagenome | biome: Polar Biome; feature: [DCM] deep chlorophyll maximum layer (ENVO:01000326); material: water (ENVO:00002006), including particulate matter (ENVO:01000060) such as... | depth 17 m | reverse complement strand
GTTAACAGACCTAGTACAGGTTGGAGAAGTACTAATCTTCAAATCACACCTTGATGAACAAGGTACTTTAATCAAAGCTTCAGACATTGATATGTACCAAGAAATAGTAGTCTATACTGAAGTACAAAGACAAAACAATCCTCAAAATTTAGATATAACTCCTCAAGAAGCTTTATCACTTATGACTGACATACAGATTATGGAAGAAGAATCAATCAACCTAGTTTAATATGAACTGTACAAAATGTAAAAACCAAATAAACAGCCAGCGAATTAAAGCTCTTCCAGACACCAAGGTCTGTGTAGACTGTTCTACCACGGAACAAGTAGGTTGTGTAGACATTACCTATCACAAAACAGGTAATACAATCCAAGTAATGGATAAAGCATCAGCAGATAAAATAAATAAACTTGCACGTAGAGGTAATTTTGGAATCATGACTGGCATGAAAGGCGGTAGTGGTGGTGCAACAAAGTCAAAAATTACTGGCAGTGTTAAGGTATGGAGACTTCCTACTGAAGAAGACTATCAAGTCGTTTTGGCTAAAGTTGGCCAAATGATTAATGTGTTTGGCAATGACAAAGAAACTTGCCTTGATTATATACACAACCAATACGACAATAAGCTAATTAGTTCAAACCACACATATAACTTACGTACTATTATTAATGCACTGTTCCCTACTACTGAACCAATTTTTACAGTTAAAGAACAGGTAATAGACGAAGAAATACAATACGCATTTAAAAACTGGAAAAATACATAAACTAAATTAAATAAATATGACTAAAAAAAGAACACTAAACGAGTTAAGACAAGTAAAAACTTTTGGATATACAGCTCCTCCAAAACCTAGCCACGGAAAATTAGGCGGCAATTTAGAAGACGCCCACATGAGAAATAAAAATGAGCATGACTATGAGTATTATGATTCAATAGCAAGATCAAGGATAGAGGTTCCTTGTTCTGCTGAGTTAGACAATGAATGGGCTAACGAATCTATATAACCTCCGCTCCGGTCGTCTAATGGTTAGGACGCATGGTTTTCATCCATGTAATCGGGGTTCGATTCCCCGTCGGAGTACAAATAATTAACCTAGATTTTACCATGTCGTAAAATTATGTTATATTTATAATATGAGCAAACAAACTAATTATGTATTTACAAACTGGAGACACTAATGGGATTCGATAGAGTAGAAGATCTTTTATATAAGGCTCATGCTGAAGGATTATATAATGCGGTAATGAAGATGTCAAAAACATTAAAGGGCAGTTATTATACATATGCGGACAAATTAGAAGAGGCATACAATATAGTAATAAAAGAAAAAAATAAAAATGCAAACATTAACAAAAGAACAAAACAGCGCAATTAAAGAGATTCTTAAGAATCCTAATGCTGAAAATAGGCTAATAGAATTAAAAAGATATCTTTCACTATTTGCCGAAGAATTTACGTGTGATTATGCACAACTTGCATATAATATCTATATGGAAAATTTAAAACCTAAACAAAAATAATATGTATAACCTTAAGCGATTCTGCAGCACCAACATAATTTTAATATTTGCATTAATACTATTTAGTACTATTGGCACTTTAATTATAACAAAAAAACCACATATACAGGCTGAACAAAATCCTGAAATGTGGGTACCTACTCAAGAAGATATTGCATATCAAGATAGCATGTATACTATAATCATGCAAACCCAACAACAACTTGATACTGTTAGGCAAGGAATAAATAAAATACTTTGGAAACTAGAAAGATTAGAATATTCTGATGGTAGTTGGGATAGTATTAGGTATAAAAAAGGTAGTGCAATAGACAAGCGCAGAAACCCAGATGATTTTGAGTTTAATATGGATATGGAATGTGGAGATACACTTGAAGTATCAGCAACAATGTATTATCCTGTTGTAGGACAATGTGATGATACTCCTGATATTACCGCTGACCAGACAAAGATACCCGATATTTATGATTGTAGCCATTTAAGATGGATTGCAGTCAGTCAGGATCTATTATGGTTCAATGGAGGACCTATTAGGTATGGAGACACTGTTTTTGTGTATGCCGGCCATAAGACTGGCTCTTATATTGTTCGAGATGCTATGAATAAACGATTCAAATTTAAAATAGACTTCTTAGAATCAGTAGGCACAGATCTATATAGCTTTACTGACGCTAAATTACTTATTAACTCATAAATTGTTAATAACTTTTTGAAAATAACTAACCAGGATTTTCAAATGTCAACCTTTTTGGTTATATTTATACTATAAATAACAAATAACAAATACATATGCTTGATTTATTGAAACAAACTATCGCCTTCGCAAAAGAAGACCCAACCGAATTCTTCGGTTCAATTGCAACTCTATTACTTACGTTTGGAATGTTCTACGTATCAATGTGGATATTTTATTAACCTAAAACTTAGAAATCTTGAAAAACAAATTAACAATTTTTATCGATATGGACGGAGTCCTAGCAGACTTTGCCAAAGCAGCAAAACACTTACAAGAAACTAGAATACCGGATAAATTAAAGGGTGAAAGTTTCTTAAATAGACCAGATTTACATTTAGACTTCTCAACATTTGACCCAATGCCTGGTGCAAAAGACGCAGTTGCAAAAATTATAGCTATGGGACATGATGTTTACATTGCATCAACACCTCCTTGGGATAATCCTGCTGCTTGGGGTCAAAAAAGAAATTGGATCCAAGAACATTTTCCTGCTCTTAAACGAAAAGTATTCCTTACACATAATAAGAATCTTCTTATGGGAGATATTCTAATTGATGATACAACATATAGAGGTCAAAAAGACTTTAAAGGTACGTTCATGCACTTTGGAAAACATTATGATTGGGATATGGCTGTAAATTCCATTGAGACAATAACTAATTTACCAATACACTAATATTTATATATATGAAGATATTTTATAATATACTGGCCGTTATACTAGGAGTTATCCTATTCTTTACCCTGATGCCTGCCATGATACTCTTAATACAAATGTGTTTGATACTATTATTCGTTATATGCGAAATATTATTACTTCCAATCTGTATTGCTGTAATAGTCTTGGCATACCAAAAAGTTAAAGAAAAGTCAGAAAACTAATAACTAAATTATACACAATATATGGAAAGCTTTAATTTCGATAAACTTGACAGCTCCAACGAGCAACCTCTTAAAGAACTAATAGAACAGGTTAAGTATGACACCTTTAATTCAGCCTATGACTGTATTGAAGAAATGGGACTACAATTCTTGGTTGAAAAAGGATCTAAGAGGCCAAAGTTTATTGTAAACGGTTTAATACAATATTTTCAACATCCTGATAGAGAAGAATACGAAAAATGTGCGGTACTGTTAAAGGCTGCAAAAAGTTATGTAAAAATGAAAAAAGATTCAACAAAATTGAAAAAAAGTACCAAATAATTTTTTATTGTCATGAATTTTTGTTATATTTTTGTTAAAAACATATTATTATGTTAAACTAAAAAAAAATAACCTTGTGTTAGTAAACCACTTACGGAAACTAATAATAATAGGATAGGAAACGGAGTAAGCTGAAAATCCGATTGAAAGAGTAAGCATTATATATAGCTTGTGGCTTAACCACTAAAAACAAGATGAGCAATCACAAACACAAATTTAGTAGAGCAAAAACAACTAATCACAATCAAAAGAAACCATTTGACCCTAACAAGTATGGTAAATTATGGGGAAGTATTTCATTTGAATTAGCTGATAAGCCAATGCATGTTGAACAAGGTAAACAACCAATTATAGGACATCTATGCATTGACAACAAAAAGATCGGAATTACATGGTCTGAAACTAATCGAATTATGGAGACAATGGCTGATGCACAACATAGGCATAATGTTGCAAATAGATTAGGAATGTTAGAAAAAGGATATGGTACACCAAAAGACATTAAATTCAAACAGTATGATTCTGATGGTAATGTTGTTGCAACTAATATGAAAAACTAAGGAGAAAGTTATGGAAACAATTTTAAGCGGATTATTGGGAATTATGGTAGGTGGACTAGGAGTAGGTATATACTTCTTTAGAAAAAACTCTAACCTATATTCTCAGGTCTTAGACAAACAAACAATTATTAAATTAATTAAAGACCATATGGCAAAGGCTGATAAGCCTAAACCAAGAAGAAACTACAGACGAAAGAGTAGTCAAAAGACAAATGTAAATAAAACTGTAAATAAAACTACGAAAAAGTAGTTTAATTACTCAGAACTTTATATTTATTCTATATAACGATTGGCACTGCGGGCCAGTAGGTTATATGTTAAAACTAAGTTTAACTAAATAAAATTATCTAAGGAGATTATTATGACAACACTAAGAGTGAACACGCCTTTCGGCACCAGATTATTCCCAACAGACCTATTATTTAAGAATTTTTTCGACCAAGCTTCTGCTTTTGAGACGAATGTAGACAGGAAAATAAACCATCCTGTAGACATTATCTATACAGAAGATGCGTTAAAATTTGAAATAGCAGCAGTTGGATTAAATAAGAAAGACATTGAGCTTTCTATTGAGGATGAAACTACGTTAAAAGTTTCGTACACTAAACCAACCATCGAATCTAATGATTCAGACACAGACGCAGGAGAATATATCCACAAGGGTATTGCAAAAAGGTCTTTTGATTTAGGATGGAAGATTAGTCCAAAGTTTGATTTAACAAAAATTGCAGCCTCTATGGAGAACGGACTTTTAAAAATTGAAGTTCCCGTTACACCAGAGAGTAGGCCTAAAACAATTACAATTAAGTAGGTTATAGACAGTAAATAAAAACTGGCCCGCACGCTAATGGTTATAAGATTATGAATATATATTACAATGGAGACCAACCTTATCAAGTAGTTAGAACATTACCAGCTAGTACATTCGATCCAAGAAGGTATGGCGTTAATAGAACTGATGAGCAAGCATTTATGATGATACTTCAATTATGGAGAGATGAACATCATTGTGACCATGTTTTGAGAAAAGGCGACGACTTCATGTTATGTAGAACTATTAAAGAAGCTGTAATAGACGACAGTAAAATTAACTTTGGAAGATAAATAATATCGTTTATCGCGATATTTATATATGACCGCTAGTACTTATGTTAGCTGCATTGTTGGACGAGGGTTCGATACCCTCCACCTCCACTCAACGGACTATATTCATTTAGATATAATATGGTCCTCGGTGATAAACTATATTCAAATGAATATAATGGGGGTGACTGGATTTGACACGATGATAAGGATATAAGGAAGGTCACACGCTCAACTGGCGAACAAGTTGAAATGGCGATGGCGGCTTAATTTAAGCACCCTGACCCAACGGTTGAAGAAGCATACCGTTTAAGCTTCGGCGGTTTGAGGTAAAATATAGAACGAGGGTATTAGGAATTCTTCCTTCAAGTTGTTTGCGTCTGAGACGTCACAGATAGCTAAAAGAATTCAGCTGGGTGGTGATGGTGGTTAAAAAGAAAATTATGATAAACAAGACTTGGTTAATAGATGATGTATTAGATCCTTCTTCTGATTTTTGGAAATATAAGGATAAATACGAAATAGATAGTTTGTTGAGTAGAATATCTCCTCTTCAAACTAAAAGTCTATTTAAAATTATCAATAAAGACCCGGTTCTAGATCAGTTTTCTGAGTTTATTGATTTTTTCTCTTCAATGAATAAGGAACAATTAGATGACTACATTGATTTTATTGAGGATAATGAAGTAGAAATAATGTCTGACCAAGTTTGGAGAATGGTAGATAAGCAAGACCAAAAAGAACTATTCACTAAAGATCCAAATGTGTTTGACGCTTGGTGGAATACTTTACATCACTCAGAAATAGAATACTATATGACTAGGATTGTAGAGAACCAGAGGCTTATTGAACCTGAAAATACTTTAGAGTTTATTAGAAAATTAAAAGAAATAACAGGTGGTAAAAAGAAAAGAAATTTAAAGTATTATCCTCTTCCAGCTGGAAAATACTTAACAGTACAATTAGTTGGAGACAAATTGGCAATAAGCAGTAAAGATATAAAAAAATTAGACGGCGTTAAAGACTTATTAGTTTCTAGAGGAAATTACTTCCTAGAAGAACGATATAAAATTAGTCCTAATGGAGAAAAAATTTTTACATATCTATTTTTAACAAAAAATATTTAATTAGTTATAAAAAGAAAATTATGAAAAACAAAATACCAGTACAATCAGCATTAGAAAGAGCTAGCCAGTTGGCATATAGTTTGGAAAATGCACTAAGAGCAAGCAAAGCAGATTATAAATATACTTTGGATACAGTCGTAAAATTGAAAAATTTAATAAAAACTGCCGAAGATAGAGTAAGACTAGAGCATGAAAGCTAAATTATTTCCATTACTAGTTGCATTGTCGGCATTGGCTGTATCAGGATCAGCTGCATTTTATTCAGTTTTTGGACTGAGTAAGCTATTTGCAGGTGCCAGCTTACAAGTAATTATAATGGCAGGTTCTCTAGAGTTTGCAAAATTAGTAGTAGCATCTCTATTATATCAATATTGGGATACAATAAATAAAATACTAAGAGCATATTTGGCAATTGCCTGTTTTATTCTTATGATTATAACTAGTGGAGGTATATATGGATTTTTATCTGGAGCGTATCAATCAACTGCAACTCAATCAGAGCTGCTTGATAAGTCACTTTCAATACTACAGCAAAAACAGGTTAGGTTTGAAGAAACTAAGCAAGACCTTAAATATGAAAAAGAAGGCCTATCAACTTCAATCTCAAAATTAAGAGTATCATTATCGAATCCAGCTCAAGTACAATACATAGATAAAGAATCAGGTCAATTAATTACTACAACCTCATCTTCCAGTAGAAGAGCTTTACAAAATGAATTAGCTAGAACTTTAAACGATAGAAATGATGTAAACTTAAAATTAGAGGCAATAACTGATTCTATTACACAGACTGATATGTCTATATTAAATAAAGAAATAGATAACGAAGATCAGCGAGAGTTAGGCCCACTAAAATACTTAGCAGAAACAACCGGATACGATATGAACCAAGTAGTTAATTGGTTTTTATTATTAATTGTATTCGTATTTGATCCATTGGCTATAGCACTAGTTGTTGCAGCAAACATGGCCTTTGCACAAATAAAACCTAAAATTAAAATGTCTGTACCAGATGGCATGGAATTTAATAAGACTTATCCAATGCCGAAATCATGGCCAAATCCAGAAATAAATGAGGAAGATCTAATTATGGATGATGAGCTACAAAATGTACAATCAAAGAGAAAACCTACAGAATTTGAAGGACCCTTTATTGTTGAAAAGTCAGTGAGATCTGATATACCAATCGACGATATATATGGTGAAGACAATAAAATAAAGAGAGGATTATAATGGAAAGAGTCGGAGAATACCTTGTTGAATATGTAAAAGGAACAGCTTGGAACGAAAATAAAAATTCAATGTATCGCCAAATGGAATGTAGAATTTGTGGCCAAATGTCAAAATGCGGAGAAGACGCAACAGCGGTTACTTGTCATGTTTGTGTATCTGAAGGAATAAATGCACAGTTTGGTGGACCAGAACTATTAGGTAAAACATCAACAGGTAGACCAAGAGGATGGAAATGGATGGCTGTATATGTTGATAAAGATGGAACTGTATATCACAAAGGAGAAGAACAACCTGAATTAAAGGGAACACTGAAGCCTAGTGAAATAAAAGATAGTGGAAATAAGTTAAATAAAAAAGACAAATTAAAAATAAAACAAGAAGCAGGAAGTAGGTTATATAAGCTCAAGAAAGAATATAAAGGCTTGAGATGGAAAAAAGATAAAAAGGTTTTTGAAAAACACATTAAGTATGAAACTAGAATTCTAGCTGGAAAATTCCCTAGAAAGTTTAATGCTGAAGAGTACCTCGAAAAAAAGTATTAGATTATTTTACCGTTTAAGATATTTTGTTTATATTATACTAAATAATTAGATAATATGGAGAACTTATGTGTTAATAAACATGCAAAATAAACTAACATATAGTAGAGGTGAATCTACTAAAGAAGCAAAGGTTATAGAATTTACATTACCAAAAGATATGACGTGTCACGAGTTTAAAATTATGTGTGTGCGAATGGCTCATGCCATCGGATATCACGATAACTCTGTTCGAGACACATTTGGTAAAATAGAAGACGCAAATCTAGAAAAAGATAAAAAACAATTAAAATTATTATTTGACTAATATGAGTATATACGAAGAAACGAAGGGTCGTGAAACGACAAATAAAGATACAGGTGAAAATATTATTGCAAAACAATCACTAACAAACTGGGAAGAATCAGATAGAGGAGTTTGGGTACCTGAAGGCGTAATTTATTTATTTGGTGAAATATCTGAATTTACACTATTTGATTTTATGACTCGCATCAGAACAGTTATTAGGGAAAGAGATGATAAGTATAAGGACGAAGACGTAAACTTAATTATCAATTCACCAGGTGGAGATGTTGGAGAAATGTTTGGTGTAATAGATTTTATGGAACTCCTAGATACTAAAGTAAATACAATATGTAGAGGAACTGCCCAATCTGCTGCAGCCATAATATTAGCTTGCGGAACAGGACAAAGAGCAGCTTCAAAAAATTCAACAATAATGTTTCACCAAGGATCTACATATTCACAAGGTAAAATATCAGATGTAAGAGCTGGTTTAGAGTATTCTAAGGCTGTAGAATCAAAGATATATAACCTATTAGCTTCAAAAACTAAAAAAGATGCAAAATGGTGGGAAAGTAAATGCAAATCAGATTTTTACCTAACAGCAGAAGAAGCATTAGAACTTGGTGTAATAGACGTAATCGGATAAAATATGAATTTAACAGAACAACAAATAGCAGAAAACTGGGAACAGTTAACGGGTAAAATATCAACAACCTTTTCAGGAGATAGATTAGAAAATTTAACTAATTTATATGATACTTTAAAAGATAGAATGATGTTTGCTCCGGCATCTGGAATAGAACACTTTCATAATTGTTTTATTGGTGGATATGTTGACCACGTATTAAGAGTAATGAAATGCTCTGCAACACTATATAAGACTTGGAAAGATATGGGAGCAGATATGAGTGGTTATACAATAGAAGAACTAGCTTTTTCAGCACTTAATCATGACTTAGGAAAAGTTGGAGATATTGAAAACGATTATTATGTACCTAATCCAAGTGAATGGCATAGAAAAAACCAAGGTAAAGTATATAATGTTAATCCAAACATACAAAATATGACAGTACCTCATCGTAGTTTATGGTTATTACAAGAATTTGGCGTAAAATATACTCAAAATGAAATGATTGCTATAATGACACATGATGGTTTATATGATGAAGGAAATGCTGCATATCTAAAAACATGGGACAAAGATAGAAAACTTAGAAATCATATGCCATTGTTATTACATCAAGCAGATCATATGGCATCAATGATTGAATTTGAAATGTGGAATAGAGGAGGAATAACGGCATCAGCACCGCTTATCAAAAACTCAGCTCCAACATTTAAGAAAAAAGCTCCCAAAATTTCTACTGCAAACGACAATGCACAAGACTTATTTAAGGATTTATTTGGAGATACTAAGTGATATTAACAATTGTTATATTATCACTATTGTGTATTTTTCTTGGATATTCTACATTTAATATGTTGAAAAAACTAGAAATGTATGAAGAAACAATAGAACAAACAGATGAGTCATTAGTATCTATGCAAGAAGAATTACAACAAGTTTTAAATGGAATACGTAAGATTGACCATAGAGGAATTTTTGAAAATGACGATGAGGTTGGCCAGACATTTAAACAAATATTAAAATTAATTGAAAACTTGGAGAAATTGCAATGACAAAAGCTGAAAATAAAATATCGCCTGTAGAAAAGTTTTATACAGAATTAAAAAAGCAGCAAGATGAAGAAGAACGAATTGCAATCTTAGCAGCAAAAGGTAAAAGACGTGGTAGACCTAGAAAAAGTAAAATGTATTTTACACCAATAACAGAAGCAGCTATAATAGCATATAATGCCGAGTCTGACTATAAACTGAGAAATAAAGTATTTAATGAACACATACACAGGGCCCTAGACAAACTTTCAGAAAATATTATTCATACATTTAAGTTTTATTATTTTGATTATGGTGCAAGAGAATTAAAACAAGAAGTTGTTGCATTTATGCTTGAAAAATTACCTAAATTTCAAGAAGGAAAAGGTAAAGCTTTTTCATATTTTAGTATTGTTGCAAAAAATTATTTAATACAAAACAACAATAAAAACTATAAGGCAATGAAAGAAAAAGCTCCTGTATTGGCAATAGACACCCAAAGAGACGTTACAAACGAAGAGGTGAAAAAAGATTTTAATGACCAACGAGCATCCTTTATGGAAGCGTTTATCGACCACTATGATAAGCAAATACCAAAGGTGTTTAAGAGTGAAAGGGATCGAAAAATAGCATATGCCGTTATACAATTATTTAGAGAACGGGACAATATAGAAAATTTTAATAAGAAAGCACTGTATATTATGATTAGAGAAATGACAAACACAAGGACACAGTACATAACGAAGGTTGTCAACATAATAAAAAAGGAATATTCAGATACTTTCAAAAAATATCAAGAAGCAAAGGTTAATATCTAAACAAAAAAATTTAGTATATTTAATTTTGAACACGGTCAATAGTGGCCACAAAACGTTACTAGCATAACAATTAAAAGAGGAGAAAATTTATGAGAAATTTATTTTTAACATTAACATTAGCTTGCGCAACATTGTTTGCAGGAGCTCAAAACTTTATGGTTATCACAACCTATAATGCACCAGAAGATGGAGCAGATTTCGAGCTTTCAAGCTTAACTGACAATATGGGTATCGGATATGTACTAAACGATACTTGGACTGTTGGTCTAATCGCTGCCGGTGAAGATTCAGTAGGAGACAAAAACTATGATGTATTCGGTCGTTACAATCACAACGCGAATATGTTTGTTTCTGTTCAAGCACCAACTGAAGAAATGATGGACAACTTAACAATTGGTTTAGGTTATTCATTTGTAGTATGGAAAACTCTAGCAATAGAGCCAAATTATACAATGGGTCTTAAAGAAGACACAAACGGAGATAGAGAAGGTACGTTCAACCTAGGGTTGGCTTACCGTTTCTAAGTAATTAACAATTAGTCAATGCTAGTGACAAATAACAAGAGGAGAAATCAAAATGGAAAATGTAATTAAAATGATTGCAAGCTTTTTTGGCGGATTAACAACAATTCTTATGGCTGTATTACCAGTAACGATCTTATGGTTCGTTGTAACAGGTGGTTCAGTATTTGGAATGGATGTAATTGCAAATTTAACAGCTTTAGTTGATGGATTTGGACAAGGTGGATTTACTGGTTTAGTAGTTCTACTAATTGTAGCATCATTCTTTGTTAAGAAGTAATTAGTTTTACTTGTATAGAGGTTGCCCAGGTGCTTATTAAAGTGCTTGGGCAATTTTTATTTATAAGCTCGGATATATTTATATATAGATTAAGTAGATATACTAGGAGATAACTATGTTCGACGATGAAATATTTAAGGGTAAAACCCTTTCAAACTTGTTCTCTGAGATTTACCAAAACTCTCGAAAAAAAGATGAACAAATAAATACTTTAATTGGCCAACTAAAAGGTTTAATTAAAAACATGACAGACGCAACTGTCATTGTTCCGCTTATAAAAGACTATATTGATGCATCACTTAAAAATGATGACCATTTAATAAAGATGGCAGGAATAATACAAAGAGCAACACAAAGAGCTGAAACAGGCGGAGGAGATTTTTCATTGAGTGATGATGAAAAGAAACAACTTATAAACTCTATTGAAGAAATAGAAAAAAATAAGGAGACCTAAACATGCCAATAAATACAGGTGGACAACAAAGCGGAATTACCGGACAACCGTCAAAACTAGCAGTTGAAGCAGGCGAAGTTGTTGATATTATACTTGATGAATCACATCCAGAATATACAGACACTGGTAATGGTGTTGGATGCTGCTTAGTTAGGCTAATTCAAACACAACGAAATCAAAGTGATTATTCATTAAATTGGTTAAAACCAGCGTCTGCAAATAATATACAATACCCTTTAATTGGTGAACTAGTAATGTGCATGGATGGAGCATCTGCAGATTCACAGCGACAATCAGGTGCAACAATGAAATATTGGTTGCCATATCCACAGAATGTATTTAATGATGTAAACGAAAATAGTTTACCCTTTGCGTCTTATGCACTAGACAGAAGACTTGGTACTCCTAGTGAATTTGATAGACATAAAGGAGACGCAGAACCAGAAGGACCAACACTTGGTAATTCATTTGAGTCAAAAGAAATACAAACCCTACAACCATATGAAGGTGATATGATTCTTCAAGGTAGATGGGGAAATTCAATTAGATTTGGAAGCACAGCAGATCCACAAGCAGGAGATCCAAACCTATATTCAGATGGAGGTGCTAAAGGCGATCCAATAATAACTATGAATGTAGGATATGGTGATGCATCTGACACAGCAGAAGGTTATCATATAGAAGATTGGTCGACATCAGGAGATGGAACACAGGTTGTTTTAGCAGCTGGACAAATTATACCTTTAGAAATTGCTAGTACAAATAAGGATTCATACCATAATAGTTCAAATCCTGACGAGCAAGATGCCTATGAAGGAAATCAAATCATATTAAATTCAGATAGAATAGTGTTTAATGCAAAAACAGATAGTATTTTAGGAACAGCAAAAGTTTCAGTTGGATTTTCAACAGAAGGTACTTTCAATGTAGATGCAGATGACCACACAATAATAGACTCACCAAAAATATATTTAGGAAATGCATCAACAGATGAAGCAGAGCCTGTAGCACTAGGTCAAACTTTAGTTG
>TARA_R110000851_G_scaffold71041_2_pt1 | contig 13073 bp, 24 predicted proteins | sample TARA_R110000851 | Tara Oceans TARA_R110000851 (sample SAMEA4397627) | marine metagenome | biome: Polar Biome; feature: [DCM] deep chlorophyll maximum layer (ENVO:01000326); material: water (ENVO:00002006), including particulate matter (ENVO:01000060) such as... | depth 17 m | reverse complement strand
TACATTCGGACCGTTAACCTCCATTCCTGTTTCTTCTTTGAGTAGGCTTTTGATATTATTAATATCTTTAAGTATGTCTTCTTGTCTAATCATGCAGTGAGTTATTTCTTTCTTTTCCATCATAATCTTTCTCCTTTCTTGTGTCTGAATAGAAAACATTGGTACTCTATCTCGTAGATAAAGTGGGCTACGTATATCCAATCGTCATCTTCCATCGTATAAATATACATTCCGACGGGTCCCATCGCACCGTGAACATCACCTGCGTACTGTTCTTTCATTTTGGATTGTGCGGTATCTATCGTTTTAGTCACAACTATCGCGATATCGCTAGAGTCGTCCATCGCTTCTTGTATATAATCATCGTGAGTAGACTCCCATGAGAACACATCTGCTTCTTCAAATCTAATAGTTTTCATATCTTTCTCCTTTCTATAGTTTAAGTTATAGTACCGCAATCAATCGAACGTTTACCGCATCTTCCGTGTTAAGTACTAGCGGTGGAGTCGGGTATATCTCCATGTGCTCAGCCCATTTATTATTAATCTTAAGTACCTTTTCGAGCTTATCTTTTCCTTCAGTCGGGCGGAAATCAGGATAGTTTCGCTGCCAGTTTTTCATTTTTTCTAGGTAGGCACCGTCTGTCCAGTTTTTTACTAACGATTTTCGTTTATACGTTTTAATCCCACAATCCGCTAAGTCGAACCCTTCGGCCTTAACTTTAGTTTTGAGCACCTCTATAAAGTTATAGGCTAAAAAATCGTAACATTTAACTAAACGCCTGTATCGGTCTTTAGCGTCTAGCCAATTTCCGGGGTTATCTAAGAAGTTATGGCCTATTAATTCGTTAGCTTTTGCCTCCCAGATATCGTCAGTCGAACTGTATAAGCGAGTCATACCGCACTCTTTCGCCGTTTCATTCATACATTTCGCAACTAATTTACTATTTATTAATTCTTTCATAATCTTTCTCTCTTTCTATAGTTTTTCTAGGGCGGTTTTACCCTAGGTACTTATTATAACTACCAGCCCCCCGATTTTAAAGCAGTGCCCGATAAACCCCATAGCTGACAACCGCTACGGTATAAAAAAGTACCAGCACGGCTAGATAAGGCAGCACTTTTTCGACCTGTGCTACCCTGCGCGTACAAAGGTCTTGATGATCAGTGTTGTTCATTGCTTTCTCCTTTCTTTAGTCGTTATCGATTACTTCGCCATCTACGACGGGTATTTGGTCTAGGTACGTTTGCATTTTTTCGTCTTCATTAAAATGATGCCGCACTCGAGTGATTGCAAAATAAACATCTCCATCAAATTCTAATGTTTCATGGATTACATAATCGAAGGTCTTATCCGTGAAAGTATAGATGTACGTTGCGTTGTCTGACTCCGCTTGCCCTCCTTTCCAAACCTCTACTGCATCGTCTCGTAGATAGACGCGGTCTTTTCCCGTTATCGGAACGCCTTCTGGCTCGTCCCACTTAATAACGTATTCCGTAGATTCTTCCGCTAACTCAGGAGGTAGATCGAATGTATCATGTCCATCGTTAACTATCCATACTTCGGGAGAGTACTGATCTTCTGAGTTTTCGCTGAAGTTTAACGCGGGGTTTATCAAAACCCATTTTCCGTTCGTATAGGTCATGATCTTTCCTCTAATTTATCTATGATGACATCTAGAGTATCTATATAGGCAGTGTGGTGTTTATCAGCAGAGGCTAAATCTTCAATCGTCAAACCAATTTGACTGTTTGCTACTAGCAGACCATAATGATCTTCAGTTTCTAAAGAATGAAGTGCGTTCCCTATTTTCATATTTAACGTATTTAGCGATATTCCTTGGCTCATCTGAAGCTCAAACTCCTCATGAGTAGCTGCAAGCGCATCATTAGTTAAACGTGCAAGCGTCGCTAACTCTGTTTGGTCTAAACAACACGTCGTGTAACCAGTGCTAAGTTTTGCTACTGCTTTTTTGTCTTTACTCATTGCTTTCTCCTTTCTATAGTTTATTTATCGGTAAAATCTAAAACCTTACCGTACCTATAGTATAGGTACGAGTAGCCCGAAAGTAAAGCAGTAAGCGAGTACGTATATTTTATGCTTGGATACTTCCGCATTCTCGGGCTTTGCGTGCGTACTCTATGAGCGTATGCTCAGGCTCCCAACTCATATCACGCTCTATTTTCAGTCCCATCGGCAATCTGATTTGCAGTAATTCATCAAGAGACACATAACCTAATTCAGGGCTGCCCATTCCCAAATCGCAAAGCCCGAAAAACATGCGCTGCTTTGAATCATATTCAGACAGTAGCCATGTAGCAGCGCCGCAAGGATTGAACAATTTTAGATACGGCTTGTTGTGCTCGCCATACCCTGCAACCGCGTTCGTTAGCTTATTTTCGATCTTTTTAGTCATCAGTTTCATTTTCTTTCTCCTTTCTTTTTTCTGAGTTTTGTGCATAGTGTTTAATAAGTCTGAGTCGCTCCTGTTCCTCTAACGGCTGAACATTTTCTTTTCGACGTAATAAATCACGAATATCCGTAAGTAGAGCGATTGCATCTTCTAAACTTTTTTGTAGTTTTAGTTTCTTTCTAAACAGAGCCATAAGTTCTTTAGTCCTCTCTCTCTAGCATGTCTTCAAACGTCTCATCAACCCATGTAGGCATTTGCTGAAGACGGTTATTAACCATAGCTAAAGTGTTCTTATCGTTTTCCATCATCAATAGCTTAGTCTCTAACTTTATGACGCGCTTAATTAAACTGTCAATAGAGTGTGACATGTTTTTCTGAATTTCAGTCTTGTCCATAACTTTCTCCTTTCTCAGTAAATAAAATAGGTGAGGCGTTGTATCTGGAATTCTCCTTTAAGCCCCTTCCGAATGTGATACGAGCACAAATAGGGCACCTCGGGTGCCAGATACCCGAAAACTATAAAAACGGGTATCTGGGCTTGTAAATAAACCATGCTCCCACAGTCTATTTAGTTTCTGTTTTTGTGTACTTACCTATTACTAATTTTAGTAGTACAGTAAGCGAAAGTAAAGCAGTAAACGATACTTAAAGATTATCTACGGCTTACCTGCATGCAGGCCTCCCAATTTTCGTTTATGGGTAAATAAGTCTCGCTCACCAAGTCCCATGTTTGTTTATGCTGCTGTAAATGTACATTACAGGACTGTGGGAGTTTTAATGTAGTCTGCTTAATAGACTGAGCTTTTTTGAGATCTTTTCTTTGTTTAGTTAAATCGCTGTAAATGCTGTACAAAATTAGAGCAAATAAAACAAGTCCCGCAGTTTTCATGTTTCTTTCTCCCATGCATCGTCTAGTTCTTCTTGTCTTTGTCTATCGTACGCTTCATCGGAGTTTTCTTCCTCAGACTCGTCATAGTTATAATAAGGATCGTCGGTAATCCGACACGGCATACGGTCATTCATTGGTCTAGCTCCTTATAGATGTTACGCGGTGCGAGTGATGTAAAAACAATCGGCGTTTTCATCGCCTGATACAACTCTTTCCCCGTACAATGGAATATCTAAGTATTCCGCCTTAACTTGAGTCTCATCCCGATTGGCTATTGCTTTCGATTCGAGCATGAACAATCCGCTGTCGTCTTTATAATATCGAATTGTTTGCTGGCATAGTCTAAAGTGTTTCATGTTTCTTTCTCCTTTCTTTTTGTAAATTAGTTACATTCAGGATTTAACTCTTTATAATCCGGCCAGTGGCCATCGCAAACCATAGCAGCATAATGCTGTTCGGCTAAAACTGCGTCGTGATAGTCCATATTGCCGATAATACCAAGGGCAATAAACACTGCAACCCAGATTAGAATTTTAGTTAAGGCATTCATGTCTTTCTCCTTTCTATTGAAAAAAGGTGCACAGACCAATCTGTGCACCTAATTACTTACACTTTCGCAAAGTAGTTTTCATTAACGAGTCTTTTCTGGTAGAACGAAAAGATTCTTAACGGGTCTTGCCCGGTAGTTAACGTTCCTTGCTTAACCGCTAAAGCAACTAAGTCTTGGGCTGTAAAACTAGTATGATCTAGTTCACCTTTCTTAGCTTGGCTAGCCGTAAGGATTAACGCTTTCATTTGCGGCGTAAACTTTTTCTCTTGAGGCACATCTCCTACAAGCTTGTATAAAGTTCTCGCTGTAGCCTTATCTGATTTTACAGGTCTCGGCACGGCTGTCACTTTAGCTTTGCTTAAGGTAGCTTTCTTTGAAGTAACTCCTCGTTTTTTAGGGAGTTTATTCATTGCAGCTGTTGGTTGCGCTGTAATAACTTGCATAACTTTCTCCTTTCTATAAAATTTACCCTACCGTGTAGTAGAGCATAAAACTACTTTACCTTACAGTAACGCCAAAGTAAAGCAGTACTACGAACACCCTGATTACTGGTCAACATAGTTCTTGGTTGGCCCATTATTACAGTCTTCGCAAATACTGTAAAAATCTTTAAATGTATTTCGTAATCTTAAAGTTGAGCCGTGAAGTAATTCATACGCCTGATCAAAAGTAGACCATAAAGGTTGTAATTTATCCTTATTGTAAACCGCAATTATTACTTCTTGATTATCTCCACATTCTGTGCATAACTTTTGTTTATCAGCGTTTACTCGTGGCATATTTTCTTCTATGTGTTTGACTAAAAGATCCAATGCCTGTTTATTAGCCGTTAAACGTTTATCTAGTGAAGTAACGTGTCTTTCTAAATCTTCGATATAGCGGTCTTTATCTGGAGTTTTCATTAAAGTTCCCCTTTAGTCTTTCCGCCAAACCCGGACTCCTGACAATTCGTTCTCTAGACGATAACGGAGTATAAAATGTTTTTCTGGCTCCTGTTTTTTCCCATAAGTCCGAGTAGCTTGTGCTAATCTATTTTTCATACGCTTAGCATCGTTCTCATCCTCTAGCGAGAAAAAGACAGAATCCCCTATTCCCATTAAATCAAAAACAGGGTATTTAGTCTCCCCACGTGTATCAAGGGGTAAAGGAATTCCTTTTTCAATCTCTAGTATTTCCATTAGTGAAGATCCTCTCGTTTTTTAAATGTAACTAGTTTATTTTCTTCTAGGTAGTTTTTCCAAAACATTGCAATAAGTGCCATATCGTCTATACCAACTAACTCTTGACATCCTTGCTCAAACATGGTATCCGACACAACACGAGCCAGCTCCTCATTAGCTGACTCGTAAAGTGCCGCCCAAACCATACTTAAGACGTGTGCGTCTATTTTGTAGTCTTTAGGGTTATCCATTATGCTGCCCTCTTCATAGCAAGAGCCAATGCCTTGCTTTTACGGTTAGCGGCTGCACCAAACCAAGCACTGTGTAACGCATTACCTTCTGTTTGAGACTCACGCAAATGATCCTCTACATAGGTTACTGCGTTTAACGCGCCCCACCATGTTCCTTTGGCAGACTTTAGGTTTGCTCCAGGACTATGCTCTAACGCTTCAACAACCAATGAAGGAAACTTATTAAGCTTCTCTTTTAAAGGCTCTTGCATGCCAAGCGCTTTACCTGACTCACGTAACAACTGCTCTTTACGATACTCAGCAATCATCGTAGGCTGGTATATCTCACCTACATAATCAAGAACATCGGAGTGCTTAGCTTTTGCTTTAGACAAGATAATAGAGTTATCTCTAAACTCTGTCATAGCGGCAGCAGATAAGCCTAAAGCGTTTTCTGCAGCCTGTATAACGTCGTTACCGAACTCTTTAACGTGTGGCATACGGAAAGATGCTGTACCGCTTTGCCCTAAAGCCATTGTAAGAGTGTTATTACACACTACCCGTATAGGCGTTAGTTTAATGGTCATCGACTTACCTACAATATGCGGCTGGTTAATTAAAAGGTAGCCTTTTATAAGATCATCACCCGCGAGCTCGAAGTCTTCTGAGATTTTAGCTAAACCCCATATTTCTCCGCCATCTTTTAAACTACCTGCGGTTTCCATAGTCATATGACCAGCTTCCGTAAAGCGTTTAAAGAATTCAAACACGTCCTTATTTTGAATAGGAAGGTAATCTCTACCGCAATGCGACAATATTCGGTTATCCGAATCACGAACAATGTGAAAAGTATTTTCCGCTTGGATAATACCTACATCTTCGCTCCACACCGGCGAGTCTAAAGTATAGCTTGGACGTTTGCTAACTGTCCAGTCTAACTGTGCTGCCTCCTGCATTTCTAATGGGGTAAGGTTAGGGTTAACTTCAACACCTAATCCGTGCCAAGGTTTGTTACCTGTCCATGCCATTGTTTCTACTTCATGTGACATAACATTCTCCTTTCTTGGTTACTAATCATTCGTAGCAAAATTACTACCTTTAAAGTATATAAAACAGTTTTAAGAAAGTAAAGCAGTAGTAAGAGCATCCCAATCGTAAGGAATGTTTAAAACTACAAGAGCCTCAGAAACGTAACCTTTTTTAACCAATTCTTTTATTCCTGTAAGACTGTCTATGTGGTAGAGTTTAATTTCTTTATTTTTTCTAGCCATCACAAAAACTTGACCTCCGTGTAATGCACGTTTAGCTAACCAAGAAATTTGCATTGGGCGTAGAGTGAGTGCATTGCCCGAATGTATCTCTTTTAGTTCTATCCAAAACTCTTTGCCTTTAGCACAACCGTTAACATCAGGAACCCCTGCTCCTGTCATACCTGTTTCAATTCTTTGAAGGTGTATTTGTGGTAAATTTTTTCTTAATAAGAGCCAAAGATTCTTTTCTTTCGCCATAATTAGTAAAATTCCTTTTTTCTTAGAAAAAATGTTAAAGTAAACTGCTAAGAGTAGAGTAAATAGCGTATACGTTAACCTAAGACGTTTTAAGCGTTGTTAATTTCTTTTTAACCTACGGCCTTAGTTACCCTTAAAAAATTTAACCTAAAGCATCTGATAAAGCCGATTTTTTGAAAAACTTTAAAAATTCTTTAATTACCAATCCCATCCGGTGTGTGGAGCTACTTTTTGATTATTTGAGATTAATTTGATTTCACGATTCTTCAACCACTCATCAAAGGCTCTTTTCGTTTGATCAATGTCTGAGTAGAGTTCTTTAAATTCAGCCCATTTATAGCGAGCAACCATAAATCCGTAATAATAATCTCCATCGCCAAGTTTGCACCGTGTAATTATTTGCCATGCACGTTGTTTAGTGATATTGTATTCTTCACCTAGTTCTTCTAGTGTCGTTTTTGAATCCGTCCATTGTTTATACATTTTTCTGTACCTAACAGAGTTAACTTTTGCTTTTTGTGCAGCGATGCCTCTCATGTTTTTATTTCCTTTGTTTCGCCCCATGAAGCCCCTAACTCTTGGTCTACTAATAAAGGTACATCAAGTTCTACGCAGTTTTCCATTATTTGTATTACCTTGTTAGCTTGCTCGATATTTTCTATTGAAATATCAACTTCATCGTGAACTTGTAAGTGAGGGATTATCCCTTCTTCCCAAAGACCTATCATTGCTAGTTTTGTCATGTCAGCCGCAGATCCTTGTATTAAGCGATTTAAAGCTTTGTAAGTATAAGACCGTTTAAGGTCGTCACCGTATTTTTCTTTAGCCTCCTTAAGGGGCAACGGTAGAGTTCTTTCGTATCTACTCTCCCATAAATTAAAACGGCAACGTCGGCCTTTGAAAGTTTTAATATACCCTCGCTCCATGGCTACTCGTGCACATTGGTCTTGTAACGCTCGAATAAATGGAACTTTAGCGTGGTACTGTTGGAAAAGATTTTCAGCTTCTGTGTTGTCTAAGCCTAACTCCTTAATGAGTTTTTCTTTACCCATTCCGTAGCTTAATCCTAAGTTAATCGTTTTAGCTTGCTTACGCGGTATATTTGCCATGTCTGCAACGATTTGGTGAAAATCTGCATTTTCTTCTGTGTATTGTTTTACCGCATCCTTAGCCCCAGTAAGTTTCATTTGATTAGCGTAATGCACCGTTAACCGAGGTTCTTGTTGAGAATAATCAAACACCCCCCACTGACAGTCTTTTTCTGGAATAAACAAAGAACGGATTAAATTACCTATTTCAGGATCTCTTGCCGGAACTTGTTGTAAATTAGGATTACTGTAACTAAATCGACCACTAACAGTGCCTCCACGATCGTTACGCATTGGATGAGCTTCTGCGTGTATCCTTCCATTAAAAGCGTGATCCATAATCATTTTATCAATAAACGTGGTTCTAGCTTTATTAAGTTTTCTTGCTCTAACTATTAACTGTGGAAGTTCATGGTCATGTCCTTCTAGCCAGTCTTTTTGAAAACTCGCCATACCTTTTTCTGTTCGTGGAAACCACAGTTTATTCTTTTCGAAAATATTTTGTAAAGAAGCATTAGCCCATAGATTAATATCACTACCGTACTTACGTTTAATCTCTACCTGTATTTTTTGTTCCTCTGTCGAGAGTTTTTTACTTACCTGTTGTGCTTTTTCTTCGTCTACCCTAACTCCTCTCCAACGCATTTCTAAAAGCAAAGGAATTAACTTAGACTCCATCTTTAATATGTTTTCTAATCCTTGTTCTGCTATTTCTAGTTTAAGTTTATTCCATAGTTTTAATGTTAAAGAAGCATCCTGCTGACCATACGGTCCAACGTATTTAGCGTGTAACTTATACATTTCAGATTTAGGGTTAATACCAAAAGCCAGTGCTGCGTCTTGTAATAAAGATTCATCTTTTCTTTCATCACAATAAGCTGCGCCTAAATTCTCTAATGAATAAGAAAACCTGTTTTCATCGATTAAAGGCGCAGCAACAATGGTGTCAAGTATGTTACCTGCTACAGTAACTCCTTCTCTTCTTAACCAGCCTACATCGTAGAGTGCATTATGAAACACCACGTCTCTTCTAGTAGAGCTAAGTGTATTTTTTAGCCATCGCAAAACTATATCTTCATCAAGATTACCGCCACCTTCATGACGGATAGGAAAATAACCTTCCCAATCTTTCGTTGCTACCCCCACTCCCACCACATGACCACGTCCTGTAGCCCATCCAGGACCGCACGTCATGAGGTGGGGGTCATAAGTTTCTAAGTCTATAGCTATAGTTTCTGTCTCAGTAAACTGAGGAAAAACATCGGGTACAGTCCAGGAACTTTGAGGGGGAAACAACGAATTCTGTAAGATCATTTCTTTTTCTTAATCCTTACAGTTTTAGGGGTAGGTTTTGAAACTTTCTTTTTAGGTTCTTTACCTCCAACCCATGCTTCGTTTTTACCTTTAGTATCTTTGTTATCTTTTATATACGTGCCTTTTTTCGTTCTAGCTCGCCTAGCTTTTGCTTTAATAACAGGAATTACATCGCCTTCTTCGATCGCTTTATTTAAAGGTTTTAAAGTAACCGTTGCTTCTTTAATTACTGCAGCTTTTTTTGCTTCGCTTATCTTAACTGGTGGGTTTATAAACTTAATAAATTTTGAAAACCAATTCATGTTAATTCTCCTTTTTATTTTCTTCAATAAAATCGTGTTGGGTATTTTTTACTTTCGTGGGCTGTTTGTGCTCTAAGATATGTTCTTCAGTCAATAATAAATACCTACGTAAATCTCTAATATCGTCAAGTAGCCCGTCTTCTCCGATATATAAGTCACCCGCTTCAAAAATATCCCATCCTAAGTCTTGTACTTGATGCTCAATTCTATCGAACTTACGTGCTAGCATCATAAAAGCACCAACGCCTCCACGACGTTTCCAAGAATCTCCATAAGAAGTTTCAGCTCGTTTAAGTGCTTCTAAATCATTCTGAGCTATTTCTTTCATATTTTCCCATTTACTCATACGTTTCTCCTTTCTCCGTTTTACTAATAAACGACTCTTCTCTTTTGCGGAGCCAATCAAGACAAGCCGTTCTCCAATCCAATGCTTTAATAGAGTAGATTATTTCAAATGAACTCCTAAAATCTTTTTCTTTGTAATAAGAATAAGCCTCTCTCATCGGTATCGCAATATCAGGGAACATAGAGTTTGCCCAACCGTCCTTATTACAATAAGCAGGTGTTGTATTAAAAAAGCGATCTAAATCAACATTTAAATTATCAGTATCTGTAAACAAAGGAATGTGTTTATAGTTTTCTAATGTGTCGTACGGGTTTACCATATCTCGATAAGTATATGGATTTATTTCTATATGCTTAACTTTGTCCCAAACAGGATTTAAGTAGATATGAAAACTATCGCTGACTTGTCTATAAACCCCCACCTCAACACCAATAGCCGCAGCCATATATTCTTGTAAGATTGACATATGAACGACATTAGCCCCATAAGCTCCCCATAACATATCATTCGATCGATTACACACCGTCATATTTAGGCTGTTATCTCTAATCTTAAAATAGATATTGGTGTTACACGGAACGTCTTTACCGTTTTTATTTAAATCTTTATTTGCGTCCCACATTTGTAAAACAGCCCGTCTATCTTCTGGGTTTTCTTTTAACATATTCACAATAATAGTTAATTGATCTTTTAGAAAATAACTTCTCCATCGCCAACCATAAGCCCCCCATAAACTTTCACCGTCATCTGAAAAATCCGCCATAGACTTAACAAAATAGGTTAAAGGTTTTAAATCTTTACGACCCGCTAACATCCAAAGACTTTCTATAAAATGAAAGAATGGATTAGCGTCTCGCTCTTTGATTAAACAGACTCTTTCACACGGTTTACTATAAACAGTTGTTACAGGCTCTAATGCTTCGTAAGTCGTACCGTTACGACTTTCTTGTACTCGGAAATTAACAGAACTGTTAAATAAATCGATTCCTAATAACAAAGCATCGTTTACGTTTCTTGCTTTAATCACTTTCATAAAATTTCGTAGTGTCCGTCTATTATTTCACCAATGAGGAAGTTTATTTCGCTTTTTTGTAGCCCCGGAATTTTCCTTTTAACAAAAGCTACTGCCATATTTTGTGTTGCAGGAACTTTTAAAAAGAACGCTACCTCTAAGAACTGAGTATAGTAAATGTCTACTAAATCTCCCCAATCCTCTAAAAGCTGAATTGAATATTCGTTAACGTTTCCCATACTTACTTTCTCCGTTTATTACATCTTCTATTAAAGGAAGTTCTTTATTGTGTTTATAAATAGACCGCGTTCGTCCTTGTCCTTTAAATATTCTAGAATACTTATCAAACTCACAAAGCCCTCCTTCTATCTCACGCATTTCATAAGATAAATCTTTTCGACCTAACTGAAAAATCATACGGACACCAACCGTTTCATATAGATCATTCATTTCTTTATTCCAATCATGACTGCGTTTACAAAAGTCTAAATCACGACCAGTTAATCTATTAAGTCCTCTCATGGCCCCCGGACCTGCATTAGCCCAAGTTAATCTATCTTCTGCGTTTCGCAGTAAATAAGTGTGACTTAAATCGGTTACTACCTCGTATGCCATAAAAGGACCCATGTACGGGTATTTTAAAAGAAGTTCCCATGTTTTCTTTAAAGAGGACTCTTTCTTTATCCACTGGTCTCCTAAAGTGTCTGTAATATAATTACGGTTTTTCCACATATGAGAAATGCATTCAGCAACTCCTGTTACCTTATCCATATCGTTAGGCGTTTTGATAATGTAAGCGCCTGTGATCCACTTAGGTTGTTTAGTGATCTCCTTAATAGCTTTTTTTCGATCCCAATTTAAAAGTAAATCGTGCTCTATTAAAGTTCTTCCTGTGTTTATTAAATTAAACCATCGAAAGATAACAGTAGCCATAATGACACTAGGCTCATCTCGTAACGGGTCTCTTATGTGTTTAACAAACCACCGAGTAGTTCTATCGTCCTCACGGAAAACTTGACAGAATTTAAACTCCTGAAGAATAGGATCATCAGTCCATGGAGGAGGTTGTTTAAGCACTTCTTTTTGAACTCGGATTCGCTCTCGTTCTTTTTGCCAATAGATAAAACGATCTAGTTCTTCTGGAATAAAGTTAGTCATTATTTTTTACGCAATACCCAAGAACAATTATTAGCGTATTCCGGGTACGGTGCTGCAGCTACTACACGTAAAAACTGTCTACCGTATCTAGATTCTAACATTTCTAATTGTTCAGAAGACCATGTTCTAGGGTATCGTTTTACACTACTGTATGTAGGTATTCCATCAACAGAAGGCTCTACTTGTTCTTTTATAGCTTTTCTTAAATTAGGCAGCTGTATAAAAGTTCCTGTAACATCTTCTATAATAAAGTTTCTTTCTAATTCTTCCTTAAGTTCTTGAAACCCCCACTCGTATACGTGGTCTTCGGGTAACTTATCACGAGAACCATCATGGTTAGGCGTAGATACAAAAGCTAACGCATTAGGTCTCATGGTTCTAGCTGCATCGTCTAACCATGCCCCTATAAACTCTCGTCCCATATGTTCAATAACTTCGGTAGTCCAGAAAAAATCTATGCTTTCATCAGCAATATCAAACACCTGTTTAGGGTTTTGAAGGTCTCTAGGCACTGTTAAGTCTTGTATTCTTATTTCACCATTAAAGTTTTTAAACCATGTAGAGTCTTTTAAAGGCTCTCCCCCATTAGACCAAAAAGGGTTTTCTAATTCACAAGCGGGATCAATATCGTAGCCAAGATATGAAGCAATAACATCGGATTTCTTTATAACGTATGCTTTATATAAGTTTCTTAAAGTCCAACACTCACCGCAACCTACTTCAAAAGCATCTATAGGTCTTTCTAACCGTTTAGCTTCTTCTATACACATAGAAGCTATTTTATCAAAACGGCTTATATGCGCGAGTTCATCTGGTCTCCAGTTTGCCAATACTCCTGCACTAGCAATATCCATTCGTGTATTTTTACTATCGTTTTCATTTACAGTTAGTTTCTTTCTTATTGATGACATTCTTAATGTACCTCCCACCAAGTTGGTTTATCTCGTCTTTTTTCCCATTTAGCATAATGTTTTTCGTTCATAACATAATCACGATAAGCTTGAATAGGGTCGTGTAATCTTTTGTATTGCTCAGGCATAGCTTGAACTATCGTTGTTTTTTCTTTGGTGTGCCGAATATTATCAGGTAGAAAAAATAAAGAT
>TARA_R110000851_G_scaffold117349_1_pt1 | contig 13077 bp, 14 predicted proteins | sample TARA_R110000851 | Tara Oceans TARA_R110000851 (sample SAMEA4397627) | marine metagenome | biome: Polar Biome; feature: [DCM] deep chlorophyll maximum layer (ENVO:01000326); material: water (ENVO:00002006), including particulate matter (ENVO:01000060) such as... | depth 17 m | reverse complement strand
AGTCGCTCAATAGCTTCCTTACGTGCATCCTCAGATACCGGGACATGATACTGCATCGCGTCACCGTCAAAGTCTGCATTGAAGCCGCCAACGATCAATGGGCTTACATGTAGTGTATCATCTTTTACTATCTGAGGCCAAAAGGACATTATCCCATACTTGTGTAATACGGGTGCTCGGTTAATTATAACTGGACGCTCTTTCATCTCTTTAAGCATCTCGTCACGAGCCATACCGCTCTTATCTTTCACTTCTTGAGCTGCCCGCACAAGAGAAAGTCCCCTACGTTTGAGCCTACGGATAACAAACGGTTTGTAAACATCCCAAGCCCTAGTCTCAGGTATACCTACTTGATCCATATCTAACTTAGAGTCTGGAGAGATAACCGCACGGCCTACAAGATCTACTGTTGAAGCAATAAGTCGTCGTTGAACAGTTCCCACCTTAGGGCTACTACCAAAGACTGCCTTAAGGATTCCCTTAACTTGTCGCTCTTGGTTCTTGGGGTGAATAGGATCACCTAACCCAGTTATACCCTTAAAAGCGTGATAGACCGCTAAACGTTCCGTACCTACTTCGTCTACATCTTTGTGCATACTCTCTAAGTTTTTATTGGCCTCAAGAAGCTCTTTGTACAAGTAGTTAGGGTCAGCAATTAAAGGAAGTTTACTGCCGGACATAACAGACACAGGGCGGAACATCGGAGGCAGAACAGGGACTCGCTTAAGCATCCAATCGCCAGGATGAATACCTAACTTCTTAGCTGACTTAAGATACCCGATCTTACGTACGGCTTTATCCCTATGGGTCTTCTTACCCGAGGCGATATGCATACGAGCTACAGCTATCTCTTTATCTACGTTTATACTCTTAAGACTCTTAGCTATACATGCTGGACCCGTACAACCGTTGAACTGTTTGTTGCCCGCAAGGACTTGCTCAAACTCTAACGCTGTCACACCTAACAAACGACGGATAGGTTCTTCCATAACCGGGTTAGGCATGGGCTCGTAGAGCTTAATAGCCGACCAACGGTTACCACTATGGCCTCCAGTTAGTTTGTCATCGAATAAGCCGCCTTTAATGGGTAGCAAATCCTTCTCAAATCTAACCGTGTCTGCGTTCGCTAGATTCCTAGTACCGGCTAAGGCGTCTACGTCCTTATCGGTCATAGCCATAATGTTTAGCTTGGCACCGTCTTCTACTACATTAATTCCTGCACCCTTAAGGTCTGCTACGAACTTACGGTGAACCATAGGAACCCTAGGCTTGGAAGGAGTAGCTCCTTGCATGAACTGTAACCAGTAGTCTTCGTTACGTTGACCACGAATAGCTCCTGCATCTCTAAGAGTGCCTGTAGCTCCATGGGACAATAAAGCATTGGTGTCTAATAACGAAATACGCTTACTACCGTGCTCGCCACCTTTAGCTGGAGTCTCTACCGCTGTGTAACCTCCAGTGCCTCGGCCTTGCCCTTTACCTTCAGCTGTATGGTGTAGCTTCATAAAGAAACGATTACCAGTAAACACCTGAGGTATCTTACGTCCGGTTTCAGGATCAATGATATCTTCCAGATCCTTCATACCATGTTTGTCTAACTCATTCATGGCATACGTTACAAGGTCATGGATCTTATCAAAGTCTTGTACCTTGTAGACTTTACCTGTCTTAGCTGCAATCTTACCTAGAGCCGCCTCCACCATCTGAGCCGGGTTCGTTCTAGTCACCACGCCAAGAGGATTAAGGAGAACTTCAAACGGGCTGTCATTAGCGTCTTTAGGCATCTGACCATCCGGAGTGATCTCTGAAATGATACCTTTACCGCCATAACGCCCAGTTAGCTTATCGCCAACCTGCATAGGGGAGATACTCTTAACAAGTACTGTCGTCCCCTTCTTTGTCTTTAGTACGTCAGTGACAACGCCAGGATTGTTGTGGTGCCAAGTCACTGATGCGTCCGTATGACCTGCTTGTCGCTGCTTATGTACTTTATTTCTTGCTTTAGACTGCTGTTGAGCTGCAAGGATAAGTGGCTCGTCTTTATTAACTATCTGACCTTCAAGGATAACGCCATCATCATCCATACGCTCTAGCAGATCCCGCTTGTAACGTCCGGGGAAGATACCTACATAGTTCTTCTTACCTTGCTTAATGTCGCTGCCCCAATCCTTAGTCTCTTGGTACATATGCTCCGAAGATAGTCGCTTAGCAAAAGACTCACTAATAACTATAGCGTCCTCAAAGTTCATACCACGAAATGGGACATAAGCTACACGGGCGTTAATACCTAAGGCTGTCGTGCCTTTATCATCTGTGAAATTAGACTTGGCTAGAATCTGTCCCGCCTTTACGACATCGCCAACTTTAACCAACGGAGTGTTGTGTACGTAAGTTTTCCTGTTGTAAGGGAAGTTGTGATACAGCTGTTTCTCTTCCTTAGTTCCATCACGGTACGCTACAGTAATGTTCTTGGGATCGGCCCTAACAACTCTACCCGCTTTGTCAGCGTATAGGGCTCCCATGTGTTTGGAATATGCTTGCTCGTAGCTTAGATCGTTTTCCCCATGTACACCTGATTGAACAAGTGGTGCCTCTGGGTTCTGCAAAGGTAAGGCTTGAGTTGTCATACGAGAAGACATAGCCATACGCTGAGCTTTCATCGCAGACTTCATAGGGATCAGGTTCCCTAAAGGAGAGAAAGCCTTCTCAAAGTCAGGCATAACTAAGTCGATGTCCTTCTTACGGACAAAGGCTAACTTACCACCCCGCATAGCTCCCACTCTTAACGCATCTCGTTTCATCTCGCCGGGAAAGGCAATAGCCAGATCAGCTACGTCTTGTGGAGACTTGTATACTTTCTTGCCTGTTCTATTGTCAATGAAAGGGGCGTAGATTCTACCGTCACGTCCCTTACGGACTGAACTAGCTAAGTGAACATCTACACCGACCTTAAATGATTCAGGTGTTCTAACAGGATCAATGAATCCCATATGTGAAGGCTGCACCGAACGAGCTTCGTCTGGTACAGATTCCGTAGATGGGATACCTCCCTCGCCAAGACGAGAAACACGCGACTGTTTATCAAAGATGTCTGCAGGATTGATTTCCTCTAGCCCTTGACCTAAACCACTATGCAACAATGCGGACTTGATCTGCTTGTTGAGAGCACCCGGTTGTATGTAGTCTAGGTTACCTTTGAAGCTAGTCTTAAACAGTAGGTTCCGTCGAGATCCACCATAGTCTTTAGTAAGCCGTTCAGAGAACAAATCTTCAGGACCTAATACAGTCTGGTAAGCCAAGTGATCTCGATCGTCTACTTCTTGCTCGCCCCGAGATACCGCTAATAGCTTCCTAGTTGTTGCAAGGATACTCTCTACGTTAATACGATCGTAACCCTTACCTAACGTACGAAGGTTAACATCAGAATCCATCCGCATCCCTTTAATGACACGAGCGATAGCTTCTTCCTTACTTACACCGTCTTCTCGCTTATTAGGAGGTACCAGCTTCATGAATAACTTTGACAAGGTAGCTGGGTCGTTCTTGAGAGCGTTCGAATGATAAAGATTAGCTCCCCACGACTCTTGTAGCTGCTTATCCGTAGCCCCAAGGCTCTTAAGCAAAGGCATAATAGGTATCTTTGACTGACCTATGCGAATATGGAACTGTCCCTTCTCAGGATCCAAGAAGTAACGGTGACTGACGCCCTTACCCGGAATGAGGTTAGCGTGGGATTCAATCTCGCCGTTGTCTTTGATTCGTGTATAGATGCCAGGACGCAACCGCATCTGATTAACCAGTGCGTACTCTGTACCGTTGTTAACAAACGTCCCTCTATCTGTCATGTGAGGAACGCTGCCTACTGTAGTCGTCTTAGCCTCTAAAGTCTTACCCGTGGTATTGTCTATTAAGTTCCACGTGCCTTTAATCCTACGACCCAAAGAACCGCCACTAAGGATAGCTGTCTTTTCCTCGTCACGACTAAAGACGCCCTTATCCGAGTAATGCACGTCGGTAAGGGCTAAGGTATGTCGTGTGTTTACGATCGGCTCTAACTTCTGTGCAGCCGTTAAAACCTTATTGTATATACGTTTACGTGTAGCACCAGAATCCCCAAAAAGCCTACGCTGTTCTTCCTTTTCCTCAAGGATCACAGGTGGCTTTAATGCGGGGTTCGTTAATACGCTATTAGAGCGAGGGAGTACACTTACCATACGTTTGGCCTATTAAATTAGTTGATCTTCAATTTCATCCAAACTTGGGGCAGCGTCAGATGACTCGTCCGCTGTAGTAGGAGATAAAGTTAACCCCTGCCTAGCCCTAGCGAACAATGGATCAGGCCGCTTACGGTACTCTTCCCTACGTCTGCTAGTTTGAGCCTTACGGATGACCCGCTTACGTTGTTTCTTCTTGCCGTGCTTATAGCCCATGATAGCCATAAGTAATGCGCCTAGCCCAGCAGTCGTGCCGTAAACACCTGCGGCTTGACCACTTATCTCTGGCCAGCTAGCTGCAGCCTTCTCGCCATACATGTTTAAGTTGTTATACAGCTCGTCCAAGTCTTTACCAAACGACCCATCAGCTGCCTCTTTTGTATCTGCTAAGGCTGCTTCATATTCCGCTTTAGCCTCTTCAAGCTCTTCATCAACACGGGATTCTCTACGTTTATCTAAAAGGTAGTCCATCATCTTCCAACCACCGTACAAACCGCCAGCACCAGCACCTACAGCTGCAGGCATCGCCCAAGGTACGCCCGCAGTGGTCTCAGCGTAACGTCCCTTAACAAAGTCCAGAAAGCTGGAGCTCTTATCCGTCGAAGCTTCTTTCTCTTCCTCATCATCTATCTCAATGACAGAGGAGGAGTAAGGTTCTTCTGGGGATACATTGTGTTTACCCAAGCCTAACAATCCCAGCAACCCTCTAGCACCAAGACCTACACCTAAACCAGCCGCACCTACACCTAGAGCCTGCTGTAAAGCGCTTGCACGTAGGCTTTTGGAGTAGTACTCCTGTAAGGCGGCCTGGAAAGTGCTCTCGTCAGCAGACTTATAGAGCGTGATCGCGCCAAGTGTTTTATTCAGATCAGACATAACTATAAATTTCTCAACTTGCTAGGTGATATTTCTTGATAAGGCTCTACCCACTCAACGTAAACGCACATCTTCACGCCTCCGTCGTCAAGCTTAAGCCACTTCCGCTCCATACACAGAACCTTGTACCAACCGTTAGCCGATGCATCTAGCACCTGCTTAAGTTTGTCTTTCTGCTCTTGATCGGATGTGTCAAATGTTTCGACGTTTGCGTCATATACTCGTTCTGAGAGGTTCTCGTATTCTTCATCACGTAGTAGAGGAATCTTGTCTCCTCTAAATGGTGCTCCGTCTCTAGAAGCTCGTGACCAATGTACATCACCTCTACCATTACCATCAGTTTGTTGATGGAACTTTAAAAAACTCATTAAGGTCTCCGATAAGTTTTATTCCTACTGCGGACTTTAGCCGCCTGTAGTTTATACTCCCGAATAAGCTCTTTCTTTTTGACCGCTTCTATATTTTCTTCCCCTACATCGGTAATGGCCGCTGCCCCTCGTCCCAATCCGTAACCACCAGCTAAAGGAATACCTAAAGCTGCAAGTAATGCTACGTTCTTAGCAGTAGTGCCTACCTCTTTACCTACGCCACCAACAATGTCCCATGCGGTGTTGTAAGGTCGTGTAAGGAAATCCTGAATACCCGCACTCTTGATCGTGTCGTTAGCTTGTTTAACACGGTCGTGCGTCTCTTCAATAGTTAAACCCTCGTTCGCACAGCGACGAAGGAAGCCGACTTTGAAAGATTCTCGTGGAGTTAACATGTGTTAGCGCCTCCCAGACACTAATTAATACCTAAAATATCACTAGGAACTACAACACTCTTAGCTCGACGACGCTTTAGGTCTTTAGATGCACCAGGGTCTGAAGGCATACCTTGTTCTTTTGCCTTCATGATCACCGTCAACATCTGATCTATAAAACTTGTAAGCTTGGATTTCCCGTCGCTATCGTAATAAGCTGAAGACAGTATGTCAGCTTGGGCCTTAATGCGGGCTTTAGCTTCCTTAACCGTGATGACCTCATAACTATTATCACGAGCGTCTTCAATACGAACCAATCCGTTCTCTGCCCATGCACGTAAATTGCCATACATAGCAACGTCGTGTATCGATCCAATAATGTGTGTCATTTGCGTGTCCCTACTTGATAAACGTTTATCAACTGCCCCTACCTGTAGCTGCTTATTCTGCCGGAGCATCATCAACTACTGGAGGTGCTTCTATTTTCTTAGTATTATCCTTAACAAACTTAATAGCCATATTGATTACTACTGAACCAATACCCGCTACCGTAAGTAACATAGCGTTGCCGCTAGATTCCATGTCAGGGATAACTTGTGTAGATAAGTAAGCTAGAATTGCACCAGCGGCTGCTAGTGCTGCACCCTTAGCTACCTTTAACATGTCACTCTTACTGAATCCAAATTTACTGCTACCATCCATCGTAATTTCCTCCAAAATAAAGTTAGGCCCCAAACGCTATGGGGATCATATTAGCTACAACACCGGCAAACATACCAGTGTTCTTCAACTTGTTCTGTGTATCCTGAGGCATACCCATCATCGTTCCAAGGGCTTTACCTACAAGTGCTCCAGACAAATAACCCGAGCCCATCCCTGCTGCCATTCTACCAATATCCATAGGAGTAACGAAACGTGTACTTCTTTTCCCTGGTAAATTGGCTGCACCTGTGATGAGCCCTGTTGCTGCAGCACGCATGGACGGATTTAACCGGTTACGTACTCGCGGGTCGTCATTGATTATACTGTTAAAGTCATTAACAGGTACAAGCGGGCCTACATGTCCAAACAAATTAATGCCAGATCTTTTCTCCTGCACATCCATAGATGACTTCAACCACTGGACAATATCTTCAGAATCTGAGTCAGCAGACAAACCTGGAACCCTACCTGTAAAGGGAGCAAGTCCGCCCTCTACATTATCAGGGTTATCCGGGAATCCCATTCCTATCCTGTGACGTGGCGTATCCATCAACGTAGGATCATTAAAGTCCCTACCGTCTAGCTTGTTAGTTGCACCCCACATGAGACCCGGAGACGCACCAAGTAAAGCCCCAAGTATGGCTCCTGTACGTCGCATGTTACCTCGCTTCCAAGAAGCAGGTAAGAACTTCTCACCTAACCATCCGAGACCGTAACCCAAACCGCCTCCAGCCATACCAGAGGCGAGCATAGCGGCCAAAGGGCTAGGCTTACTAGGTAACATGCCTCCTTCAGGTGCAGGGGCATACTGGAGTATCTCCGATAGCCTCCGCATGGTCGGGCTGTACGCAGCCTTCTCCCATTCGCCCTGTATTTCTTCCGAGCACTTCTCGTACAAGGCAACAGCACGCTCAGGCACATCATGCCAGACAAGATCTTCAAGAATATCTAGTACTTCGCTCATTCGTGTTTCATCCCAACTGGGTGAGGAGTTTTCAGTTTACCTCATGTATGGTACTTCGACTCACGTTTCTTCTTCTTTTTCTTTTTCTTTTCCTCAGACAGCTTCTCAACAAGATTTGCAATTTCATCACGGACAACTATACCCGTTACCTCTTTCTCATTATCCGTAACATAATCCTCACCGTTATGGGTGTAATGGAAACCATCTCCCATCTCACGGTTAGCGTCACCATAGTTAACCGTAACTTCTACACCATTAGGTATCTTCTTGATAGCCACCAAATTAAACTCATCACCCTCTCTTACGAGTTTGGCGTTAGGCTTCCTTGTGTGGTTGGTGTATCTGCAAGCGTCCGTTTGTTGGTATTCCTGCTTCCAAGGATACTTGCCACTATGCTCAAGTACATCAATAGCTTTAGTGATAAGATCCTCCGGCTCAAAGTCCATAGTGGAGAATAAACCCTTACCTGCAATGTCTGACTTATCAATCCGCCAGCCAGTCTGGGCTGTCTTACCTAACATAACATCCAACTTACCTTGACTAGCTGCGATCCTACGTGCCTTACGCTCTCGCTCGTTACGCTGCACAGCCTTGAGAACCTTTCTGTTCTCCTCTTGCTCAGCGTGCCGCTTATCTATAGTTTCCTTCTGTATGCTTACCAACGCCATCGTATCTGTGACGCCCTTAAGTAAGTCTGTAAGTTCTGCTACCTTCGCCGAAGGTATGCCTCCCTTTGTTGGGATATTCGGCAACATGTTCGGAGGCGACAACTCTTTAGGATGAGGAGCCGGTTCTGATGGTCCCGGTGCAAATTCATCATTGATATTCTTCATAAGCCTCTCAAGGTTGTTAGGTAAAGCTCTCAATGCCTTAGCTACCGCTGGAGGTGGACCCGGAGGAACCTGATTCGGAGGTGGAATCCGAAACCAGTTTGGATTAATAGGGATTGGAGGAGCCTGAGGAGCCCTAGCATCCTCTATACGTTGCTTGATACCGCTGTCGGCACTCTTATTGACCAACTGCGACAACAGATCCTTCATGTCCCCAGACTGCTTAAAGTAGTCAGGTAAGTCTTCCATAGGTACCATGCCTGCAGTCTCGGCAGCTATGTCCATAAAGTCTGTGTCTGGTCCTGCCTTTTGGATTGATTCAAAGAATGACTGGGCAGGGCTACTAGGCATGTAACCGGCATAGTACGATCCCATACGCGCCTTATGTGAGGCATCATCACGAAAACGATCAGCGTTAGCCATCGTATCTTTGTTGTAGATATTATTAACATCCCAAGCGTCCATACCGTAACGACGACTCATCATAGTGTTAGCTCGTCCCCATAACGTCTCGGCTTCAATGGGGCTTATACCTAACGACTTAGATAAAGCTTTATTCCGTCTGTTACCGTCCATCATCACATCACGGGGCATATCCATGAGAGTATTTCCTACGCCCTCACCGAAGTAACGGTTTAAGTTACCGCCTAGCTCTTTTTTCTGCTCAGCATGGATAAGCGGGGCAACGTTACGGCGGTAGATTTGTTCTCGATTAGCGGAGGTAGCTCCCAAGGCTGCTCTAGACTGTGAAGGGTCCACACCATTTGCCTTCATGTAGTTGATCCACTGGCTAGTATTCATGCCAGCAATCTCCGCAGGATCTACATCAAACCCAGCCACGCTACCTAAACGTAAAGTAGCCCCGACTTGATTAGCTCTACGGCTGGTAGCTGCCCCTCGCATTAGATTCTGCTGCTTACCTCTACTTGCACCGTACAAGTTAGGCATCTTAGAAAGGACTCCTTGCTCACGTAACTTTAGAGCTAACTCTCGTGGAGGTATCTGAGATATCATTCCCGGAGCCATGGCCTCTAACTCGTCCATACTGCCAGCTCCACCCATCTCTTTAAGCACAGCCAAAGGGGCTGACATATTACGTAAAGCATCTGCAGCTTGACTTGGGTCTCCTTGAGGGATCATGCCTCGGGAATACAACTGCTTATACAGGTTACCTATCTCGCCAGCAGATAGGCCGCTAGCCCATGTAGGGTCATTAGCTAAGTTGCTAGTGACCAATGAGGATACGGTCGCGGCATGCTCGGGATTGGTACCGAACTGCCGCGCCGTATCCATCATCCTGGACGCCATGAGGGCTGCACTGCCGCGACGGCCGTGAAGCTTCTCAAATAGCCCGGGATTTAATTGCATCAGCATTGGAGACACATTAGCGATCTGAGACGAGAATCGCTCTGCTGATGCTGCCCGGTCAGGCGTCCACTCTTGACCCGTGATGGCTGCCAACCCTCGTATAGTGTCCATATACGTACCGCGGTCAGATTGGGCAGCCATCTGTGCGGCTCGCATCTTGTCTTGCAATTGCTGTTCATACAAAAGCTTCTCGTAAAGATTAGATGGGCCTCCAGGGGAAAAGGAGGCAAATCCATGTTCACGAGCAAGAGGAGCCAGCACGGGATTAGCGAATAACTGCATGAGTGCAGGGACATCCACTGCGGTCTTTACCGTATAGGCACTAGCTTCCTTAATATGTTCAATAGCATCATCATCTGTGTAGATACCACGATCAATTAACTCGGCTAGGTCGCACTGGATAGTTTCACTCATTATATGATATTCTGCTCGTCTAGAGGCTCGCCTTGAGGGACAGGTACGGGAAATGGAACTAAGGGGTGAATGTGTAGATGTGTAGGCTTATCTTGTAAAGCCTGTATTAACAACTGTATACGAACTTCATCATTACGAATTGTATGATATCTAACAACCTCCCCTCCTAATAGGATACCTAATCCAGCGCCAATGAGAAAGTAACATAAGTTTTTCATAACGGCCTCCTTGCCTTAATGAGAATAAATTTGCCAAAACACGTGTCCACACAGTACACCGAGAGCAAACGCTATGATTGGCCAAGCCTTTGAAGACTCATACAGTACAACGCTAAACGTTGCGGCACAGTTACCCGTGGATATTAGGAAAACATCCCACACAGCCACTATAACTACAATCAATAATATGATCACCTTCGTAACTGTTTCGTAGTCCATAAGAGCCTCCTTGCCCAAAACAAACGTTAGTTACACTTACATTTACAGTCGCACGTCTCCTTAGAATCAGATAAAAACTCCACCGCTACCCACGGCTGAAGCTCAAAACTTAGAACACCTATGGACAGCAGTAACGCTGCCCATAGGCCGTATCTACGTATAAACTTTTTAGGCATAGACTTACTTCTTCTTAGCAGCTCTACGGGCATCCCTACGTTTCAGAGCTCGTACCGTTCGCTGACCTTGCGGAGTACGTCCTCCATCCAAGTAGAATGTATGACGGCTAATAGGCCCATTGTCCTTAGTATAGAACACAGCACTCTGTGACGGATGGTTTCCCGCTATAAGCTGCTTCCTAACGTAGGTAGTGCTAGACTCAATCGCACCATTAACGAATATCTCTCTAAAGTTAGACGGGATATTAGCGTCTACATGGATATGGCCCATGTACATAAAGTCGATTGGGTCATCGAGGATATCAGCATAACGCTTGATCATCTTCTCTACACCGTAAAACGGTATACCACCCCAACCTTTACCACGGATATCTTCTCCGTGTACAAGTAGGTTACTCCAGTCAAATATGTAATCCACAGAGAACCAGTCATCGCCCTCTTGCTTGTCATATCTGTCTGTAGGTAAGTCCCACTCTATATCTTTAATACGTGAAGCGTCTTGACCCATCAGCACATTGTTCACAATGTGACGAGTTGTCTGGTAACATACTCTATCCCAGTTAGTTGCTGGATGAGCATCGCCACGTGCTGGACCATTACGACCATGGTTACCCGGTACAGCTACAATCTTGATCTTCCGAAACTCACCGAGCAACTTAATGATCATACTGCTTAAGGCTTCAGGCCCCCAGAAGATAGCTTGCTTGAGTAAGGGTCCTTCAATGGAGTGTGCATGCCCTTGTCGCATGTTTTCACCCTCAATGATGTCACCTATCAGATACAAACGCATCTCGTCTATCTTGGCGGAAGTTCTACGGTCATTGGTAGTTTCAATGAACTTGTTTACCGCTTGATGTAGACGTCGCTTACCGATCGCCACACTGTAGGCAAACTCTCCGTGAGGATGGTAATGCCCAAAGTGCGTATCGCCTATACATAAGACAGGCATCTCTACATGCTTCTTACGACGGTCAGCTGACGGCTTAGGCGGAACAGTTACTAAGAACTTCTTTCCCGCTAAGACGTCGTATACACCTTGTACAATAATGTCGGTGGCAGCTTTAGCTTTGATAAGCTTCCTCTGCAGGGTATTAATATCCTGCTGTAGGAGCTTTACTCGCTCGTCCTTCTCGACATCATTACTTACGTCTACTGCTTTTAGTTTAGCTATTACTTCTGCGGCTTTCTTTTTAGCCATGTTTTCCCCTTTACGTACGATATTTATCTATTCCTGACTCGCCTAGATGTCTTCGAAAGGTGCTTGTACATACTTCGAAGCCAAACTCTTCACAAACAATACGTTTGATCGAGACCATGCTTAGGTGATCCAATTCCCCTGCCTTAATAGACGCTACAACCTTGTCCCATTCTTTACGTTGAGCAGGGTCAAAGTTATCCCATGGTCGGTTCTTAGATCTAGAGGCAGGTGCTGCCTTTAGTTTATCTAATATAGTAGTTGATCTTTTTTTAGCCATTACTTGTTTTCCTTTTAGTTGCCTTAGAAATAATTGGAATACGTTCAATAATGCAATTCGTAGGAATCACAAAATGATCGACTTCCCCAGTATCTGATACACCGTGGGCTAACACGACCCTATCAGAGTTCTCGTTGATGACCCATCCCACATTACTATTATGTGCACAACGAACTTTATCAAGTTCAGCTATGTGAGAGCGGGTGCTCATGTTTACAGCATCTCGCCAAATAATGAATTCTATCATCCTAGGTTCGCAAGGTATGTTCATTTAATCCCCTATCTTAGAAGTATCCACCTTTTCGCCCTTACGGATCCTACTGTCTTGTAAGATCCATTTACGACGCATGCCGATAACTATGTGAAATGGTTGTGACCCGTTCTTGGGTGTGGGCGATAAGCCGTAACTCTTACGTAGGTTTCGTAAGGCAGGGGAAGCGACTTCAATAACCCAGATGCGGCTGGCGTCTAACTCGTTCGGCTGCATCTGCTTCACCCTCCCTAGTGAATACTTAAAACTATGCCCTCGTTCCGTAATCTTATCCGGCCCACCAAGCTTTTCAACTTCAGCAGGACTGAATACAGGAATTGAAGCATTTAACTTGTTACCACCAACTGCAGGTGGTAGCTCGGCCCCTTGCTCATCAAGAGCATCAAAGGCTCCACGCACTAATGCACTAGGGACACTTATCTGTCCCCAACCATTATTGCCTACGTATAGTCTACCAGCTAAATGGTACTCAGCAGCTTCTTTTACTACTTTTTGCGCAATAGCATATGCTAGCTTAGCTAACTGTGGTTTGCCGTGTGGGTATATTAGGTTCATAATCTAGAAGGTATCCCCATTCTCTTCATCCAATCCGGCAGTTTACCTGTTTG
>TARA_R110000851_G_scaffold114948_1_pt1 | contig 13086 bp, 14 predicted proteins | sample TARA_R110000851 | Tara Oceans TARA_R110000851 (sample SAMEA4397627) | marine metagenome | biome: Polar Biome; feature: [DCM] deep chlorophyll maximum layer (ENVO:01000326); material: water (ENVO:00002006), including particulate matter (ENVO:01000060) such as... | depth 17 m | reverse complement strand
TTCATATTACATAGATTTAATTTTAAACAAATGTAAAACAAATAAAACTATTTGACAAATAAACTTTACATTTAGTAAAACAAATAATACTAAAATGCCTTAAAAAATATTCAGCCCTATAAGCCGGTCTGGCGAATTGCTAGTTATAGACCCCTTTCGATGATCCTCCTAGGCGCAAAAACGTGGCAGGACGGTTTTTCTACCTCCTTACCGGCAGGCAAGTTAGGTTTGTATTTGTTAATTTAGTAGCTGAAACACGTAACTATCTATATACAAACACCTTGTGTATCATAAAAAAATATTAAAGAACTTTTGAAGATCATCGAATCCATAGCAAACGATTTTTATCACTCATTTTACGAAAAGGAATGGAATGGTGAGGAAACCTTAGTACGAAATCTTTCAATTAAAGAAGCTTATAAAGTACAGGACTTGGTAACGAAAAGAAGAATCGAATCTGGAGAAACTGTGGCAGGATTTAAAATAGGGTGTACAAGCAGTTCGATTAGGAGACAGTTTGGTTTAAGTGAGCCGATTAATGGAAAGCTATTTTACCCACACACCACAGAAAATCCTATAAATATTGATTGGAGCAATTACATTAACTGTGCTATTGAACCAGAAATGGTCTTTAGGATCGGAAAAAATCTTGAAGGGAAAAACCTTTCTGATAAGGATCTAATAAGTGCTATTGACTATATCAGCCCAGGAATTGAAATCCATGAATTCAATTTTTGGATTAAACCACCCACCATTCAAGAACTAATTTGTACAGGAGGCATTCATACTGGACTTATTATAGGAAGCCAAAGAGTTTCCCCTGAAGGTTTACAATTCAAAGATGAGAAGTTTACGGTTTATAAGAATAATTCCTTCATAATGTCTGCACCTGCATCAGAGATTATGGGGGGTCCTCTTCACTCATTAAGATGGTTGGTGAATTTTCTGACCGATAAAGGCTTGTCTTTAGAAAAAGGGAACTTGGTAATCCCGGGCTCTCCTGTTGAACTCGTAAATATTGATCAGGATACCGAGTTGAAAGTTGTGATTGATAATGTAGGAAGTGTAACTGCTAATTTTAAGAAAAAATAACCGAAATAGTTGGATAGAAGAGTTCTCATATTTTGTTTGAATATGTCGTGATTAAAAACAACGCTGCTCAACGCCACTTAAAAATTCACAGCCACCCTTTGGGATGGCTAAAATATTTAGCCTAACCGCAAGAGTGCACTTAGAGACAACATAATGAAAAACAAGTACTATCATACCAAAGAATCCGTAGAAGAATACATTAAGCTGGCAAAAGATGTGGACAGTCGGGAATTAATAGAGAAGTTTAAACGCGTCTTACCTAAAGAATCGCTAGTATTAGAAATTGGCTCCGGTCCGGGAACAGATTGGAAAAACCTAAGTACAATATTCCGAGTGGTTGGATCAGGCAGCTCGACATTATTTATAGAATATCTCCGAAATAATTATCCTGGTGGCGAATTCATTGTATTGGACGCAATTACACTCGACACTCAAATAAAATTTGATGGAATATATTCAAATAAGGTATTGCATCATTTAAAGGATAGCGAAATAGTAGAATCAATTGCCAGACAATATTCAATAGTAAACCCGAGCGGGATCGTTTGCCATTCCTTCTGGAAAGGGAAAGGCTCTGAAGTTTTTAAGGGTATGTTTGTTAATTATCAAACCGAAGAAACCCTTAAAGAAATGTTTGAAGATTACTTTGAAATCTTATCTATAGAACAATATAAAGAATTTGAAGAATCAGATTCCCTTGTATTGATAGGCAGGAAAAGAAACGCACTTTAACATAGGCTCTAGTCCTTGGCACTAATGACTAAGCCTAACCTTTGTATATTTAAGAAACTCCTGGTCAAGATAGGCAGTTAGCTGTAATAAGAACAAAATGAATATTGCATACATACTATTTGACGAAATAACGCTCTTAGATTTTATTGGATTTTATGACCCCATAAAAAACATGAAAACCAAAGGGTTTATTAAAAATCTGAATTGGGACCTATGTGCAACCAAAAAATCGATAAAGGATAGTTTTGGACTAGAAATTATTGTTGATAAAATTAAACCTGATTTGTCAGATTATGATATGATAGTTGTGCCTGGTGGATATGGAACAAGAAATCTTCAATACAATACTGATTTCATTGAATGGTTAAAAACTGGAAAAAATGTTGAATATGTAGTTTCAATTTGTACAGGAAGTTTATTAATTGGAGCCGCTGGGTTTTTAGAAAACAAAACTGCTACGACTAATTTTAATGAATATAAATCATTGGAAAAGTATTGTAAAAAGGTTGTCCATGAAAGAATAGTGGATGACCAAAATACCATAACAGCCGGAGCAGTTGCGTCCTCATTGGATTTGGGATTATACATCTCTGAAAAACTTATCGGAAAAGAAAAAACAGAAGAAATACGAATTGGAATGGACTATCATCCAGAAAAATTTGAAATACTTACTGTAGCAAAAAATGGCAGTATCAAATAGGGCATTCGGTGGATCACGAAAGTTTATCGCCTTCTTTTTCCCTACTTGCCAAATAATAAACACAGTGTCCAATAACTGAACTATTAAAAAGTTAAAAAATGAAGGCCGCAATACGCAGTAAATATTGTTTTCCAAATCAAATAAAAATTGAAAATATTGATAAACCAATTCCCAATGAAGGTGAAATATTAATTAAGGTTTATGCCACTACAGTGAACAGGACAGATTGTGCCAATCTAACAGCTAAACCTTTTATAATGAGATTTGTACTAGGATTATTCAGGCCAAGAAAAACAATATTGGGGACAGATTTTGCAGGTGAGGTTGTATCGGAAAGTGAAAAATATAATTTAGGTGAGAAAGTATTTGGGTTTACTGATACAGGTTCAGAATCGCAAGCAGAATATATGATAGTGAAAGAGGATGAACTATTTCCTATCCCTGAAAAAATAGATTATAAACAAGCGGCCTCCAGTCTGGAAGGAGCTCATTATGCCTATACTTTCATTCATAAAGTAGATATCAAGGACGGCCAAAAAATATTGATAAATGGGGCAACTGGCGGAATTGGTTCTGCTCTTCTACAATTTGTACGACAATACAATGTCCAAATTACAGCTACGTGCAATACAAAAAATATCGAGCTAATAAGATCATTAGGTGCCGATAAAATTATTGATTATACCAAAGAAGATTTTACAAATGATAAAGATAAGTATGATTTTATATTTGATGCGGTTGGTAAAAGTACTTTTGCAAAATGTAAACCATTACTAAAAGAAAAGGGAATTTATATATCTTCCGAACTTGGACCTTATTCTCAAAATATACTTTATGCAATTACCTCCTTTTTTACCAATCAAAAGGTGATTTTTCCAATACCCTATGACAAGAAGAAAACGATTCCCTTTATAAGGAATCTGTTGAAAGAAGGTAAGTTCAAACCAGTGTCCGATAGAGAATATGAAATAGAGGATATCACTAAAGCGTATGAATATGTAATGCAAGGACAGAAAACGGGAAACGTAGTAATTAATATTTATAATACAAATCTAAAGGCGACAGGCAGGGTTTAATCTCTATTATAAAGTAAATTAGGCCCTATAATAGCCGATGTTCTGGTTATGGATTATTGGACAGATTTGTAATACTGCAACAAAGCCTTGAGGGCTGTATATGCAAACTTCATCACACATTAAAAATTAATGGGAGCTTATTCCAACCCTTTCAAGCTGTTTCTCGCTCAATCCGAACTTAAAATTGATTTCCGGGTCGTTGAAAATGTCACTTTCCTTCATTTCAGGGTCATCGAGGTCGAGACTTAGGTCACAATCGAAGCGCGCCAGTATGCTATAGCTCTGACTGTTACCCCCAACTTTTAACACATCCCTGAAGTGGCATAATCCCCAGGTGATTCCACGCCCATTCCCGCTATCCGTAAAGGCGTCCGGCACATGGGCACCGGGAGCAATTGGCAGTAATGAGGTGATTGCTGCAATTTCGAAGTTGACACCGTCGGGTGCATATTGAATTGTATTGTGTTCAAGTCCGTGTCGACTTACAAGTGCCGCCAAACCCTCCTTGAACGGGAAGAGGGCCGTTTCGTGTCCCGAATTGATTACCGGATTAAGGGGATGTTTTTTAAAAGGTCCAAAAGGATCTTCTCCAATAGCAAGACCCTGTGCCCTTACTCTTGGATTACCCCCCATTTCTCCCTTGTAATATAAATAGATTTTATCCTTATAAACCAACGGATAAGGATCATGGATTATGAATTGATCCCAGCTTCCTTCCGGGCCATTATCCACGACTACCTTGTTGGAAGGCGCCCAAGGTCCATCGGGAGAATCGGAAACCGAGGCAGCCACAGGACAATCATCTCCTTTCCCCTGGCTACCCGGCATTTCTGTATAAGCCTGGTAGTACAGGTAATATTTCCCTTTATACACTAAAATGTCCGGAGTGGAAACGGACCTCCACCCCGGATATGGTTTTTCCAACCTTGGTACAGCCACTCCCTGTTCTTCCCAAGTAATCCCATCTTTACTGGTGGCATACCATATCTCTGCCAGATCCCAGTCCCTAGAAGGAATCGTATCATTTCCTGCCTCAGCATTCGGTGGCGTTGGGGTATTCCTGTGCGTATACCACACATAATATTTACCATTGGTTTTAATGACTTTGGAAGCGTCCCTTCTGGAAATCCTACCGTCTTTTTTTCCATAATCAAGGCCTTTCAAAGGTGTGTATTTGAATGTGGAAAAGAGTTCATTGCTTTGACATTCCAAGCCAGCATAACTGCCGTCGTATATACGATTGAAGGCGGCACTCATTGGGGTGTTGGGTTTTTCCCTTGGCACATTTCCATAGGGAAAACCTTCGGGGTATTCGTCTTTTGGCTGTGAAGTGGATTCTTTTTTGGTCGTTTCACATGAAAGCGCGAGTAGAATTAGTACAGCTATAAAAAGATGGTTTTTCATGTATTGGTCGGTTTAATGGACAGGTTTGACAATAGCAAAAATGTAATTTCTGGATAATTATTGTTAATTTCATACAAGTTAGGTATTATTGATGTTAAATTCCATAATACAAATTAATTCTCTTAAAAGTCTACCAATTCCTTTAGCTTAAAAGCCGCATTGGTTCTGTTTTGTCCCTTTACTTTGATTTTGGCCGAAAAATGGGTGTTGTTTGTCAAGTAGGCCTCCGTAAACTATCTCGCGACAAGCCATTTTAGATTTTGACGCCCGCCTGAATGGAACGGGCAGGCCCACGAAGCATTGAAAGAACCCTTATTTTAGATTTTGACGCCCGCCTAAACGGCACGGGCAGGTATGCGTCGGAGCACCTGCCTGCAGCAGACAGGTTTTAATCTCGATTATCGAGTAAAATTTGTACAGCGCAATCCGCTAATGTTCATAAAATTCAGCGACTGTGTTTGGTTATACAAAAACCAAAAAATATACAAGATTCGAAATTGCGTATAAGAAGTTAAGGTAGATGTATACCGACCTTTGTCCTAATCATTTAAAAAACAAAAAATTAGGAAAGATGCATACAAACAAATTTGGAAAAAAAGGGTGGACACCCGATAGAATAAAAGACTTAAGCGGTAAAACATTTGTAATAACCGGCACTACCAGCGGCACTGGTTTTGAAGCTGCACGCATATTACTTTCTAAAGGCGCTAAGGTAGTGATGCTTAACCGAAACCCTAAAAAGGCGGCAGATACCACGTCTCAATTAAAGCAACTTCTTGGAAATAACATTGATGTAATCAGCATCCAAATGGACTTGGCCGAACAAGCTTCGGTAAAGAACGCGGCAGCCGAAGTGTTGGAGAAGGTAGACCGTATTGACGCTTTGATGTGCAACGGTGCCATTGCGCAAGTACCCAAGCAACAGATCACAAAAGATGGCTGGGAAAGCCAGATGGGCGTGAATTACTTCGGGCATTTTACACTACAAGCCTTGTTATTTCCAATGATTGACAAATCCAAAGGACGCATTGTTACCGTGGGGAGTATGGGGTATGACATGGGTATCAAAACCATCAAGTTTAACGACTTAAACTGGGACAAAGACTATAAAGCCAACGATGCCTATAGCCAGAGCAAGTTGGCGCAGATCATGACTGTCTATGAATTACAGGACAGATTGAAAAAAGCGGGCAAGACGGATGTAAAAGTGTATGCTTGCCACCCCGGTGCGTCCAGTACATCATTGATCAAAACCAGCGGTAGTTTAATGACCCGCTTCGTTTGGCAACTCATGAAGTTATCTCCAATGGTACAATCGGCCGAAAAAGGTGCGTATCCGGAATTGATGTGTGCCACGGAACCAAACTTAGACCAAAGTGGCTTTTATGGACCTACAGGACGGAACTACTGGACTGGACCGGTGGGCGAATGCAAATTGGAACCGCACGCAAAAGATAAAGCTGTAGCAGAGAAATTGTGGACTTTATCAGAAAAGGAAACAGGTCTAAAATGGAATTATTAATTTAGCTACCATGCAGCACTTCAAAACATTATCGGCTTACTTGGATTACCTGGAACTTCCACGCCCAGAGCATCCTATGTTGAGTGTATTTTCCGCCAAAGGTGAAGGATTCTTGCCGTGCCCGAAGGAAAGTTCTCCACCCATTACCAACGATTGTTATTCCATTAGTTTGAAGAAGATTGTTAAGGGCGACTTAAACTACGGACGAACACAATATGATTTTACCAATGGTGCTTTGATATTCATCGCACCAAGACAGGTGCTGCAATGGGATAGCAGCGTAGTTTTTGAGCAAAAAGGCTTTTCTATCAACTTTCACGAAGATTTTCTAAAAGGAACCGAGTTGGCGCATCAGATTAAGAAATACGGATTCTTTTCATATTCTGTCAATGAAGCCCTGCACCTATCGCCTAAGGAGGAAAAGCAGCTATAAGCTATTGTGGAAAGTATCGACATGGAATACCACAACAACCAAGATGAGTTTAGTAAAGACATCATCATTTCTCAATTAAGCACCCTTTTAAAATATGCCAATCGATTTTATGAAAGACAATTTTTAAATCGAAAAGAACTATCCAATGATTTGTTAGAGCAATTTAACCAACACTTGAAAAAATATTTTGAATCGGGACAACTACAGGAAAAAGGTATTCCAAGTATAGAACAAATAGCAGATAAGTTATCGGTTTCCCAACGATACCTGAGCGACACTCTTAAGCAAGAAACAGGTAAAACCACAACCGAACACTTGCAATTATACTTGATTGATGAAGCCAAGAATATTCTATTGAAACCTAATAAAAGTATTTCTGAAGTAGCCTATGAACTGGGATTTGAATATCCACAATATTTTTCGAGATTATTTAAAAAGAGGGAAGGTCTAAGCCCAACGGAATATAGAGAAAAGTATAAAATGAATTAAAACTATGGAAATTTTAAAAATAGCTGTCGAATGGGCCAAAGCCGAAGTCTTCTCGACACGATTCTTCATCTTTTTTGCGATATTATTTATAATCGTAAGCATCGGGTTTTGGCAGTTAGGAAAAACGGATATAGCAAAAGCCTACATAATTCCAACCTTGGTAGCAGGGGTATTGCTTTTGACCATAGGGCTTGGGTTATTTTTCACCAATAAATCAAGAATTAAAGAATTTGAAACTGCCTACAACAGTGATTCCTCTGCATTTATAGCATCAGAAATTGCACGTACGGAAAGAACACTAAAGGAATACGAAACAGTAGTTTTCAAGGCAATTCCGATTATAATCATTGCAGCTGCCTTGCTAATTATTTTTATAAACACCCCAACTTGGCGTGCAATCAGCATTACAACGATTGCTATGATGATAGTCATTTTACTTATAGACGGAACTGCCCATGCAAGAATTGAAGCCTACCATAAGCACCTGGAATTAGTGAATAAATCATGAAGAAATCGACTTGAATTAAAGGAAGTGTAATTATTAAAACAACATACAACAAGGTAGACAATTAACCCGCCATTGCCCGAAATGGTGTTGGCAGGTTGCTGGAATTGCTTTCTGCAGACAGGTCCTCCACTACCCTAAGAATATTTCCTGGCCCAAAAGCGGTGCAAGGCAGATTTGCCAATTGCCTATCGGCAAGCAAGTTTGGATTGTTTATGTTAAATTAGGTGCTTAAAATACCCAACTACCCATATCCGAGACCCTTAGTGGTATTGTGTATGCCCAAAACAAAATGAAAGAACTATATAATTTTTTTAATACTACTTTCTCCTTACACGAGGGTACTTGGAACGTAGTAAAAAAATATATTTAGCGAACATTCATTAAAAAAAGGCGAATACTATGTTGAGGAAGGTGAAATTACCAAAAAATTTGGATAAAAAAATGGCCTAAAAGATGTCATTGCCATTGTTACCGTCGGCACTTTAGCTTTCAAACAAATTACAGATACCCTAGCTTATGTTCTTGCCAAAGCTGTATAACCAAGCTTGGGACAAATTGGATTTAACTCTGTGCAGGACAAGGTCGAAAATTAAAGACTGTGGTAAGCCTGCACACTCATATACTTATAGGCCAATAAACACGATCCATAGCGCTTCCACGACCAAAATCATAGCCATTGCAAGGTCGACAATATGAGATTACGCACCTAGTTATATTATATTTGTACAAGCAAAAGTATGCTGTTCAAAGCAACAAGCATTAATTGTACAAGGATGAACAACTCTTCTTATATAGGAACAACATGAAAAACGATAATAAATTAAAAGGAAAGAACATTCTAATCACCGCTGGCGCACAAGGTATTGGTGAATCGATTACCAGGCACTTTATTGATAGAGGAGCCAATGTTGCCGTTCACTATTTTTCCAGTGCCGATACCGCGAACCAATTAACGGAATACGCAACGGGCAAAGGACAAAAAGCGATTGCTATAAGTGGTGACTTAACCAAGGAAGACGATGCGAATGCAATGGTGGAAAAAACAGTAAATGCATTGGGTAGTCTGGACATATTAATCAATAATGCGGGATCACTTGTTGCGCGTAAAATGTTGAGTGAAATGGAGGCCGAGTTCTGGCACAAGGTAATGGACATAAACCTAACCTCCATGATGTTCGTGACCCGGGCCGCAGCTCCTTTTCTAGCAAAAAATGAAAACAGCAGTATTGTTAATTTAGCATCACTCGCTGGGCGTAAAGGTGGTCACCCAGGGTCGCTTGCTTATTCTACCAGCAAAGGTGCCATACTAACATTTACAAGGGCACTCTCCACCGAATTGGGACCTCAAGGCACTAGGGTCAACGCGGTTGCCCCAGGTCTCATCCTTGGCACTTCATTTCACAACACGCATACGACAAAAGAATCAGCGGCTGCAACAACAGCAGGTATTCCAATTCAACGTGCTGGTAATGCCGATGACGTAGCAAGGGCGGTATTATTTCTAGCTTCCGAATACGATGGCTTTATTACAGGTGCCACGCTAGACATCAATGGCGGTGTCTATAATATGTAGATACTTAAGCAAACACTACATCAAATGCAATTGATTATTAAAATAGAAAACATTGGAAGCTAAACAGCCACATGTGTTTTTGTATTAATATTTTTCAAGGATAAGTTTATGCTAAAGACTCCAGTAATACACCCAACAATTATGGAAGTGCTTGCCCGTTCAGGGCATTTTGCACAAGTGGTCATTGCTGACGGAAATTTACCGGTCGCCGCCATGACAGGTCCAAACTCCACAACCGTACATCTCAACTTTCGTCCGGGAATATTGGATGCTCTCACGGTCCTTGAAGGCATTCTGGAAGTCTGCCCAGTACAAGGTGCCATAGTCATGGAAAAGCCTGCAGAAGCAAGCGCTGAGATACACGATGCTTATAAAAAATTACTGGGGGACGTAACATGGGACGCCATGGAACGCTGGGCATTCTATGACAAAATCAGGGAACCGGCCACCACATTGATTATTCAAACTGGTGAACAGCGTCGCTTTGCCAATTTGATCCTCACTGTTGGTGTTGTAAAAATGGCGGAAGAAAGTAACTTTTAGGAACTTTTGGCCCATCCCCTATTTTTTAAACTTCTAGATCTTAGTCCAGAAAAGAAGGCATAGAATCTGTTTGGAACTGGCATTGGGCTGAAAAGTACTATAACTGACAAGTGAACGTCCTATGCTATGATTTTCCAAAGCACAGGTCGACTTTTTATAAAGTCACTGATTACCCTAAATTCTTTATCTTTAAACAACTTACGAACTATGCAATGGCCACTGTGTGAAATTTTGAGCCAGTAGTCCAAAAACATTGTGGGATATGGAGTATAGAAAACTGAAAAATCTTGGTGTCCTACTTTTCATTGTGCAAATAGTTGCCATTGGGGCTTGGTTTTATATTAAACAGCCAGAAATGGATTGTTCAATGGATATGCTGAAAATTATCCCGATACTATTTGGAATCAACCTCCTAGTAGGACTGGTATTGTACTTGCTGAAGAAAAAGGATCTTTCAAAATTGATTTTCGGAAATTCGATAATTTGTCCTTTCATTTTTTTTGCAGGGTGGATTTTATGGTTTACTTATTATGCCCAATAAACCAAATTGGGATGAGACGAAAAATTGGTAAGTAATGAAAAAACATCACTTCTGTGCCATAGTTCAGTCTTTCCTTATTCAAACGATAAAATTTCTTATTTTTAATGTAGCGATTCCGATCCTTAATATTCTCCCTAGCTCCAAAAGCGCGAAAGATTGGATTTCCCGAACCAAAATCATGACCTTTAAGGTTATAAGCAATTAAGTTAGAATAAATGCGACAATCAATGGAGTATCAAGATCAAAAAAGCATATGTATTTGTAGTGATAACATGAAAATGGCCTCATTGATTTATGACAAAATTTTACCTATACCCAAGTATAACAAGAAATTAAAAAGTAAAACAGCAATGGAGGCATTTTTGCCGAAAGAAGTCCTTTTCCCAATGGAGAATACTGGTAATTTGAGACAATTTCAAATCGATTCGGAAAATGGAAAGGCCAAAATTAATGTTTCCTACTATTTGGACAATGAGAAGCACCCATTCAATACCGAATGGATTATGGATGACATGGCGGGCCTGGTAAGTCAATTTACTTATGAATTGTTGGAGATATATTTCCGAACACAGTCATTAGAAAGAAAAAATTTACCTTATTCAATAATTCCACCAAGCGGCTACGAAGCCATAATTAGTAATTCCGATTCATTGACTGATAGCTTGGGTCTTACTTTTACAAACCTCAAAGTTATTGATGCTGAAAATGCGGATTGGAAACAAATTTTAGAATTTAGGAAAGACAAAGATTCATTGAAAAAGTTACGAAGATTTAAACTGTTATTTTACGACCACCTTGTGGATAAGGATATTTCATATATCAATGATTTGCTGGCAGTAAAGATGGAAGATTATGAAAACTCCTGTAAGAAACATGGAATAGACATGGTTCAGAAATCTTTTAAGACAATTTTGAATTCGAAAATTCTTCTTGCAGGATTCTCTTCAAGTATGGCCGCATTGATTCTAAACAAACCTGAATTATTTCAGCTATCGGCAATCGGTACTGGAGTTCTAGAACTTGGCCGAATTACCCTTGAAGTGGCCCATAGTAATGTTGAAAGAAAAATAATGCGAAATGCAAATGAGATCTCTTATTTTATTGAAGCCAACAAAAAATTAAAAGCTTCTTAAAAAATAAATGTTATTAAAATAGGCTTTTAATTAATCCTTCTGGAAAAATCAAAAACTGGATTGAACCATGAAAATAAAATTTAGGAAAAAAGATTGTATATAAATCTAATTCAAGGATTAGTTTGGTTAACATTCGGAATTTGGCTTTTAGTGGATGGTGATAAATTAGGGTTGATAAGTTTTTCATTTTTTGCAGTTGGAGTTTTATATGTCGGACACTTTTTATATGATTATAGCAATCAATACCTTATCATTGAAAACGGAACTATACGAAAAAATAAACTGTATGGATCAGTAAAGGCAATTAACCTAAAAAACATTAAGAGGATTAAAAAAATTGATCTAGACTATACCTTGAAAACAGAGCGTAGGGAACTAAAAATCAATACAACATTTATTGAAGAGCAATCACTTGCGGAATTGAATAAAATATTGGCGGAACTAAATATAGCTCCGGAAAAAACACCATTCACCAACAATGTACGCAGTTAAGAAACTAGGGTAGCCAATTCGAAAAAATATTATGGAAATTGAATATCTAAATAGCGTAAGGAAGCAATTTGAGTATTACAAAGCACTTGGAGAGAAAGCCCTTGAACAACTAAACGAAAAAGACCTCTTTTGGCAATATAATGAAGAGTCCAATTCCATTGCCATTACAGTGAACCACCTTTGGGGAAATATGAAATCGCGCTGGACAGATTTTTTAACCTCTGACGGAGAAAAAGAATGGCGAAATAGGGATTTGGAATTTGAACCCGAAATAAAATCAAAAGTTGAACTTCTATCAAAGTGGAATGACGCTTGGGGATGCTTGTTTGAAGCACTGAGCTCAATTAATCTAGAGAATTTTGAAACCAAGGTTTATATCAGGAACCAAGAGCATTCAATAATTGAAGCCATCAACAGACAATTGGCACATTATTCCTATCACATTGGTCAAATAGTCTATATAGGCAAAATGATTAAGGGAAGTGAATGGAAAAGTTTGACGATTCCAAAAGGAAAATCAACCGAATTTAACAAAGGGAAATTTTCAAAAGGGAAACACAAAGGTCATTTCTCTGACGATATAGTCTAAAGATCGGCTACCACAAAGTCTACAATGAAAACACTAGTCCACCACGACAATTCTAGAGACTTTAATGTCTATATGTTTTTTTATAATTACATAATTCTGCTTGAGGGCTGTTGAATTGTTCGTGGATTTTCCACTAGAAAATCACGACAATTGACTAACTTTATTATAACGGGGTAATCCCACCGAATTCACCCCCAACTATTTATATACAAACAGTTATTTGATAAAGGTGCAGGTAATACGTTCTACAATTGGACGG
>TARA_R110000851_G_scaffold5688_1_pt1 | contig 13088 bp, 7 predicted proteins | sample TARA_R110000851 | Tara Oceans TARA_R110000851 (sample SAMEA4397627) | marine metagenome | biome: Polar Biome; feature: [DCM] deep chlorophyll maximum layer (ENVO:01000326); material: water (ENVO:00002006), including particulate matter (ENVO:01000060) such as... | depth 17 m | reverse complement strand
TAGGTATTCAACACCATCAATTGTAACAACACCATCATTAAATACTCTTCTATTTCCTACTTTAGCCTCCTCATAATCTGGCACAATATCAAGCATATTTTTATAAGACACTCCAGGAATGTCAAAGTCTGATACTAATTGATTTGAAGGAATATACATTGTACCTACAGGATAAGCGTTATGTCCAACAACTTTAGCTTTTCCACTAGGAGTAAAGAGAACTCCAGTAAAGTTTTTATCCAATGCTCCTCCCATATTCTCTAACTCTACTATACCCATTCTTTCAGTAAGTTCGTTAGACACGTCTTTAAGTGCTCCTCTCATTGCAGGAGTATCCTTATCGCCAAGACCTAAATGTGAAATTACATATTCTACTTTATCTTCATCTGCACTATATCCATACGTATTTAAAGTTTGTAATAGCGTAATTCTTTTTGCTTTTCTTTCTGCAGGTTCTAATCCGTCTCCATATGATTCAAATGGGGTGTCTCTAAGTATATCATTTAATTGTGTATCAGTTATATCAAGAGATGCAAAGTCAATTGTAATACCTTGCCCACCGTATTCCCTAGAATTTACATCAAATTTAAGCATATTTTCTTTTCCCGGCCCTTTCAATCTTTCTACTCCTTTCGTAGCAATGTAATCATCAGGTGTAAGATTTATTTCGCCTTTCTTATCTCTGTAAATTGAAGCTACTTGATCTATAATTGATCCATCAGTTGTAGTAGAACTTTGGTTTGTAATTCCTTCAGGTGGAGCCACTATGTTTAAACCTACTTGGTTCTTAGTAACGCTTCTCATATAATCAACTAAAGCTTTGTCAGTAGCTTGTTCAGTTTCTAAAGGCTTTCCAAAATCATTTTGATTAGAATTCATATACCTGTCTTGAAGCTGTGCTCCTGCAGGCGTCATCTTAAATGCTCCTAGTAAATCATTAAGCATATTATTCATTCTTTCCATAGATACGCCTTCAGCATAACCTAATCCCTCTTTATTACCTCCAAGATAAGATGCTAAACCGTCGACAGCCTCTTGTCCATATCGGTTTACAAATGCTTGATTCTCACGCATATTACCTACAATAGCTTGTACAGTAGCATTATAGTCTTCTAACTTTTGAGCTTTATTAGTATAACGATTTTTTTGTATTCCTCCTTCACCATCATCAGCTACAGATTGGAAATTTTCTACAGAACCTTGTTGAGGATCGTATACATTTTGTTCTCCATATGTATCATAGATTGTTTGAGTTTTTAAATACTCTTTATAATTACTTCTCTTTAAAGATAACTCAGGGTCAGATGTATAGTACTGCACTGCACGATTTAAATCCATGTCCATAGTATGATATGCTCCGGACTCTATACTTGCGCCTAGCTGAGAGTTTATGTTCTCCATCATCTCTTGCTGAGTAGCATCTATTTCACCTGGCATAAATTGCTCTTCTGCAACAGATGCTAGTAAACTGTTTGTAACAGATTGATTTTTTTCAAATCTACTTCTGTAGTTTATAGCTGCTTCCTTAAACGTATCAAGTCCTGGATCAACAAACTTAGACTTATATTCTGTTTGAATTCCTAAATCGTACTTTCCCATTATTAGTTACTTTGTTATTTTATTAATGTTTGAATTTGAGCTAATAAATCTTTGTACATAGCATCACTCATTCCCATAGATTTTGCAAGAACATCCATTTGCTTTTCAACAGATTTTAATTTCTTAGCATCCATAGCCATACCACTTACATCATTTGTAAGTTTATTCCATATAGCCATTCTATTACGTTTCTCTGCTGCAGATATATCTAAGTCTGCAATAGCTTTCTGTAAATCTACTTGCTTATTAGTTGCTTTAGCTTTAAAGTCATTAGTAGCATTTAAACTGTCAACCTTTATGTCAGCACTTGACTGCATGTTTTTCTCAGTCTGCTGTAGTTGTTCTAACCCTTTACGAGCTTGAGCTTGTGCTGCAAGTATTTCAGAAGTGCTCTTACCTTGTTTTGTCATTTCCTGTACAAGAGCATTAGTATCTTGTTGTAGCTTTTTCTTTTCTACTTCAAAACTAATATTTTGTTTTGGAACTCTTTCTGCTGTAACATCAGCTTTAACATCTAGTTCAAGCTCTCCCATTTCTTTTGCAAGTTTATTAGCTTTAGCCAGACCCAATCCTGAAACCGCGGTAGCAATTGCATCTCCAGCATTTATATTGTCAAGTCCTACTTTAGATAATAAGGATTTTAAATCAAACCCTGCATCTCCATCATAATTAAATTCCGTTTTAGCATCTTCTCCTACTTTAGCATCTTCTCCTTCTGGATAAGGACCTTCATAATTTGCATCTACAGTTTCATTAAACTCAGGCATTGCTACAGGCCCTGCTGGTCCTGTATTAAAGAGTAGGTCGGTATCAATTGAGTCTGATTTTTTTAGACTAATCGGATTAATTTGATTTTGTTCTGCGTTTTTAGCTTCAAAAGCTGTTATTGCAGGGTCGGTGTAAATTTCTTCCTCTTCATTTATTTCTCCAAGACCGTAGTTTCCAATAGCTTCAGAATCTTCTATGCCAAAATTTATATCATTTAATCCAGGTAAATAAGATTGATCTGGACCTGGAGCATTATTCAAAAACTCCATTCTTTTGGGTTTACCTGCTTCATAATCTATTCTACGTTGTGCCTCAGGACTATTCTCATTTATAACTACCTCATCAAGATTTACATTCATATTTAGATTACCAAGAGATGTGGCATTAAAGTAAGCATCTAACTCTTCCTCAGACAGAGCTGCAATCTCCTCAGAAGATAATGCTTTTGCAGTATTATATTTTTTCACCTTTTCAACATCCAATACTTTAAACTGCGGAGCAACTGTTGAAACACTATCAGTTACTGTAGTATTATTCTGAGTATTATTATTCTGAATAGTAGTATTAGGTACACTATCTGTAGTAGTAGTTTCTAAGGATTTATTGTATGCATCATTCCTCCTTCTCCAGCTGTTAGCTTCTAGACTCATATCAAATCTGTTAGGCGCGGGTTGGTTAAAACGATACTTACCAGGTTTTTTAGGTCCCCCTTCTTCATATCTAAATCCTCCTTTTGCATAACCTTCTGCTGTTTTAACACTATCCACTACGCCTTGTAGCATATCAGGATTTTTATTTCCCATATACTCAACATCCCCATACTTCATAGAACCATCTCGTAGCGAGTTTAATATATACTGCTGAGATCCAGTTAAAGTTGTATCCGTCTTAGCTTCAGGCGTGTTATACTTAGCATTTAATTGATTTAAAGCTTCTATTCCTTCAAGCTCTGTATATCCTTTGTCTTCAGGTAATGCTTGATTTATAAGATAGGATGTAACTCCAGCTACTCCTAGTCCCTTAGTTATATCCCCTAGTAAAAACTTTTTATCTTTTATAAAATCTCTAGAATTGTTTAGAATGTTCTTAGCTATACTTGTAGCAGTTCTAGGAGCTTTATATACAGTAGGTAACATATTTGGCTGTCCAGTTAGAACTCCTCCTCCTGGTAATGGTATATTACTAGTAGGTAAATCTTTAACTGTAACAGGTTTTCTTTTAAGAATGTTTTTAAAGAATTTAAGTCCCTGCTTTTTAATCATATTTCTACCAAGTCCTACTGGATTAAAAGATGCTGCAGCCATAACTGCATCTTCAGTATTTTCTATTGCTCCTATAGGAGTTTTATCTAAAGCACCGTAATTAAAGAAATCTAATTCTTTTTGTAATCCTCTAAGATTTAATAGTTTTTCAAATTCAGATCTTGTTCTTCTATCTTCAATTGTAACTTCAGGAAGAGTTCCTCCAGAGTATGTAGGTTCTTGTGAGCCAATACTGCCATCTTCATTTAATTGCATGTTAGGATCAGGAGTACCCATATCAAATTGTGTCTGTCCTTCGCCTGGTCCGCCGTTAGCGTACATTTTATATCCTCCGTAATTTTTCTTCAGAAGTTGCTTAGCCATAGATTCAATCTTCTTGGATTGACCTGCATGCATCTTAGACGCTCCTGCTAGTTCGTCAGATATTTTATCTAACCTCTTACCATAACCACCATTTTTATTTTCAGTAGTAGGAGTTATATATCTGTATATAAAATTACCATCATTATCTTTTGATATTGTAGTATTAGATTTAACACTACGAGAAAATGGATTTAACCCTCCCTTTTGAATATTTCTTTCAAACCTAAGTTTAGCTGCATTTTGCTCGCTACTTAAACCTTGTATAGTATCTGAAGACATTGTAGGCAACATTGGTCCGTACCCTCCGTCCTCTGCTATAGTTTGTGGACTTCTATCTTTATCTGTTCTGCCTGCTATCTGTTCTTGTAGTTTAGCAAATAATTGTTTTGAGTTCATATTCATACCTCCTGATTTTCTGTAGTCTTCAGCAAACGTATTGCCTGTACTAGGGTTCTTTAAGTGGTCAGAAAAATAATATTCTCTTGGAACACCACCATTATCCATTACTTGTGTTATTACTTCACCTGGTAATTCCTTACCATTTCTCATGCCGCCCCCTTCTAACTCTGTAGTTTGATCTCTCAGTACACCGCCTTGTTCGTGTGTAGGACCATATACTACCATATCGCCTTTATTATTCATAGGCTTAATTCCTCCATCTCTTCCTCTATAAACATCACCATACTGACTACTAGCAAATCCTGTTTGCTCTTGGCCTAGCATTAAGTTTCTTCTATAGTCAGCAAAGTCTTCGCTGAACTGATCTTGTCCTTCAGTCTCAGCATTTCTAGCATCGCCCCTGTCTGTAACTCCATCATATATTCCCTTACCTAAACCGTATATTCCTCCAATAACTGCGCCTACACCAGCGCCAGCAGGACCTAGAGCAGATCCTATCGTAGCGCCCGTACCTACACCTGATCCCGTAGAAGATAGTAAATCCCCTGAAATTTCTCCTGCCGTCCAAGTAGTCGGGTCATCATCATCCGCAAGGTAACCTACACCTTCACCTACAATATACGCAGGTAAAGCATACGGACTTATAGCGTTACCAACATTTGCTGCTTTTCCTACAACATTACTAGTAGCTGCTAAATTAGTCATAGTTTGAGCTGCAGCGCTAGGGGCTGCATTACCTAATGCTGAAGCACCCTCTGGTATAGCTTGTCCTGGTGCTAAGCTAGCTTGAGCTCCATCTGCATATTGTATAGCTGTAGTACCTTTAGGAGCTATGCCTGAAAATGCTTCACCTCCTGGGTTATAGCTATTTGCAAAATTTGTTACATCTTTAGTTTTAAATAAATTTTCTGCTTTTTCTTTAACTCCTGTACCATCAGACTTTCTAAATTTATTCATGAGCCTTGATGTACCGTCAGTTAAATTCTTTTGGTACTCTGCATTATTTTGATTTGCAAGGAACTCCTGATTTTGTTTTAAATTATTCTGATCTTTTAAAACATTCTCACTGTAATTTTTAGTAAGCTGGTCTGTGTAATACATTTGGTTAGCGACTGTTTGATCAGAGGTCATGCTATTTGATCCATAATCTAGTTGGCCGTAATTCTGACCTCCCTCAAGATATTTGCGTTTTTTCTTCTTATTTATTTTTTTTAACTTTGCCATAATTATCTATAAACTTTTCTTTTAGAAGTGTCAGAAAGATACAAAGATATAACTTTTCTTTGAGATTCTGTACTTTTATCTAGTAAACGTACTCCTAAATACTTATCAGTGAATTTTTTTCTAGTGTCAAACGACTTTGCGTTTGCATTAACATATGCAGTATTTTGATTAATATTCATCCCAGAACTTTCAAACATGTTAATTGCTTGCGATGGTAATTGTACTCCATTAGTAAGACTTAATACTGCGTCGTCCCTAAAGTCATTGAAGTACCATCCTCTTTCTAGCTTTCTACAGTTACCTAACAGGTTACCACTAAAAGGTGTAATAGTTTTTTCTTCTGACATTTGCTGAGAGTTGTATACAAATAAATGTGTAAACCCTGGAGAATGTAATTTAATTTTATTATCAGCTCCTTGTACTGGACTCTCTACATCTACCAACCAATTAATGCTAGAAAATAATTTAGTATCAATAGGAGAAGTATTATCTATAAATTCAAACTCCATATTTTTTGTTACAAAACTAGAACTAGTTTGATAAGGACTTGCTGATGAAGTATCAAGAAACGATCCTGGAACTGCAGTATTACTGCTAGTTGTTACAATAGTACTTTCTGTATCATTATCTGTAGAAGTAAATAATTTAAATATTTCTAAAGATGTATATGCATAAAATGTCGGGTTATAGTTATGAAAACTTCCCCAAGCTTTTAAAGATGGGTAATATGAAATTGTCCAATAGCTGTGTATAAAATAAGTGCTATCATTTAATTCATATATAACATTACCTTTTCCAAAATATCTATTATCTGCATCCCACCCAGGTACTACTCCAGTTGTAACTCCTGGAAAATTACCATTAGGTGTTATTACTTTATATGTTAAAGTAAATTTATCTAAGTCTGGATCGTATCCAGCAACTGCTCCTAATCCTAAAGTAGGAAAGTCTGCATTTAATGGTAAACCGTAATCCCACAAAGGTTGTTTTAAATTATCTCTAAAAAATTCTGACATTCCATATTCAGAAATTTCTTCTAACTGTTCTCCAAATAGATATACTTTACGGCTAGCAGAGCTAACAAAGAAATACCCAGCTTTACTTACAACTCCTGCAAATTGAGACTGAGTTCCTCCCTCACCTCTCTCAGTAGTTATAACTTCTGTAGGATCTCTTTCAAATAAATCACCACTACCTAAAGCAGCTGACACAGATCCTACCGCTAGCTCTTCCTTACCTCTAGTCAGCATTAAAGCTTTTTCAGTGTGAGGAACTAGTACAGACTTCATTGACTCTAATCTCCAAAGCTCTCCCCTATGTCTAGGTAAGTCTCTGTATTGAGAAGGTAAGAATACTCTAAAGTTATCAGTAAGTCCTGATTGATTATATTTTATACTACGAATTATTCTAGTAGGAAAGTCTTGTAAAGTAGATAATGGATTTTTATAATCAAACACAGATAATAATTTAACTGTATTCTGCGAATTAAAGTCATCATTAAAATCGTAATCTCTACTAAAATTCTCTGGGTTTGTTAAAAACTCATTATGATTTAGAGGTTTAGATGGAAAAAAGTAACTGTTAAGATTATCAGGTTGACTTTCTCGCATTGTAATATGAGATCTACTAGATGTAGGAAATATATGTGTAGCATAAATAAAAGCTTCGCTGCCTGCTACAGAGCTATTAAATTTAAAATTACCAAAAGGTGATCTCCACTGCCCATTATCAACATTGTAATCATATCCTTGGAATGTACCTTTTTTATGTACAGAAGTCATTGCTAAGAATACGTCTCCTCCCATAATTATTTCAGCACTAGCTGGAGCATTATTTCCAGCAGCCGGATTAATTACAGCTCCACTATTTGCACCAAGAGTGTCGTCTAATGCATTTGTAGTATATAAATGTCCTGTATATACTAAATCAAACTGATCTTCAAATCCTTTATATACATTATCTTTTAATGAGTAAAGAGATCCAAAAACTCCAGCTGTTACTTCATTACCATCAGACGGACTCTGATGCCATCCCGGTTCTGCTTTATCAATAAATCCATTATCGTCATTATATGCCCCAGTACCATTATTATTTCTTAATCCTGGATTAAAACTTAAACCTAGTGGATCGCCAGCCCCATCCCATAACCTTCCATAACTTTGTATTCTATACTGCTGATGCAATAAGATTCCAATAGTTTGTGAATTATTACTATTTACAAAAGTATTATCTTCAAAGGATGCAGTATTTGTAGTACCAGCTGGTATATATGATATTCCTGCTATAGGATTAAGAGGAGCATTAAATCCTGCACCAAATAAACCTTGAGCTGTAGTAGAACCAAGTCCTGAATATGAGTCTGTTCCGTAAGTATGAGGTCTATTCCTAGTCCAATCTATGTGTAACTTTAAAGCTCTTTTAGAATATGTTTCAACCCCTAAGTGAGTAGTTGAATAAGTTTCCACTCCTTTAAAATATGATAAATGGCTGTCTCCTCCACCAAATGACCCTAGATCAACATATTTATTAGCCTTAAACATAGACGCTCCTTCGATAGAGTCTCCAGTAATTAAACTATGTAATCCTGTAAAAGTTAAATTTCTTGTGTGTCTTTCTTTTTCTGCCTCTGATGCCGCATTATCTAACTCAAGTCCTATAGGAGTTAAGTATCTTCTAGTTTCTCCATCTTCAGGATTTGCTCCTGTATTGTGTACTAAACCATAATCAAGAACAGTTGCATTCTCTGAAGTTCTTTTAGCGTAGTATATTTTATATCCTAAAACTAAATCTTTAATCTCTGAAGGATAAGGTATGTCATACGCTTTAAATCCTAATGGATTAAAACTAACACTAGTTTGTCCTGTCTTTCCATTATTATCATATATAAATCCTCCTCCTTGTTTTACATAATCTAGATCCATGACTCCCTGCTCGCCCTGACTTTCCGCAGGAAAATGATGGTGTCTTACTCTTTGTCCGTGTAAATTATCATTTCCAATCTGTTGAGATACTCCATTAACTACTCCCCAAACTTGAAAATCATCGTTAGTATCATTATTTGCTTGCGGGTAATATTCATCCTTATTTTCCCAGTACCCCATATTTCTTCCATCAAACGCTAATGAATTTTCAGTGGTAATCTGGTATATATAAGGAGAACTTGCAGCATTATAAACACTAGTATACATAGCATTATTACCTAAATATAGATTTGAATTATTTAAATTATTATTATTAGTAATAGGTTCATTTTCTGCTAACCCTCCAATAGTATTTTGTAAGTTTGTTTCTCTACCTGGTATGTGGTAAGCTTTACTTTCAGTACCGTCTTTTAGTATCCACGTAATGTAAAATGCATATACTTCATCACGCTCGTATCCTTTAAAATAATAGTTGTCATAGGCACTTCTACCAAATCCCCATCCATTATCTGTAGAAGCTGTATAGCCTAAAAGTCCTGCAGATGCTGAATTGTATAAATTAAGATCTGCCATATTAGGAGAATGTGTAGGCTCGGCAGCAATAGCAGCAGTACCGTATAGGTTAGAAGGAACAGAAGTACCATTACCGTTTGGGTCAAGTTGTGTGGATTCTATTTTAATACTGTTAGCATATTTCTGATACCCTATATCTACCTTAGTTCTAATTAAATTTCCAAGGTATAATACATCATCTACTTGCGCAATAGTTTTTGCTTTATCATAACTTGATCTAGGTATTTGTAACTCATCTAATGAAAAAGTAGCAGAAGATTCATAACCTGTGTATTGAATTGATACAGAATCTGTACCAGGAGATAAACTAATATCAGGTAAAGATACTGCTTCAATAGCTCCTGCGTTTTTGTAAACTGCAATTGGTCTTAAATAAGGATAACTAGTATCAATATTTCTAACTGACATTGTTATTTTTTTACCACTACTAGCTCCAGGATCTGCTCCATCGTATGTATTTACTTGGTAGTCTTCGCCTATACCCCATTTAGAAGTAGCAGTAGTTTCAGCAGTTTCATTTATATATATTGTATTACTTATATCTAAAACATTTGTTGTTGCTCCATCTGCTGATACATACTGACAAGTAATCCAATAAGCTCCTACATCTAGAGTGCCACCATTTGTAACCTTAGTTAAAAATATTTTAGGATACTTATCTATCTTAGGAAATATATCAAAAGTTACTGCAATGTTTAACCCAGCAGAAGCTGTAGGAGGATTTGTTATATTTATATATCTTGGAGGATTTTTATCATCCGTCCAGTATACAGAAGTATTACTTGTAGCATTAATTTTATACTCAGCTTCTATAGCAAAATGTACATCAAAGTTTAATTTTTCTACACAAGCTGCATCAGAAAATATCTCACTGTATGCAAGACCGTCCCAAACTCCTATAATAGATTCAGTATCTTTAACAGAAAATAAAACAATAGAATCATCATCAAGAACTACAAAGCCAACTAAAAGGCCGCCTTCGTCTAGAATCTCTTTATCTCCAGCTTCAGTCTTAATACACATTTTAGTTACATCTATAATGCAATTTTTAGCATATCTATAAGTACCTGCAGGCTGGTCTATTGGACTCGTATCCTTATTTAATCCTTTAATTCTTTTCATTAGTAATCAATGCTTCGAGTTAATTGTTCTCTTGTTCCTAAATTTTCAAAACCATTATTGTGTCTATTCATATTAGGTATCATTCTAACCCACTGGTTTAAGAACGATTCATACTTATCAATATCTGGGAAGTTAGCAGCACTTCTAGCTTGTGTACAATAGTACTTCCACTGTTGATCTGCATAGTTATAATCAATACCATTAACAGCAACTTGTGTTCCACCCATTAATAATTTTTTATATACATACCAGAATAATGCTTCTTTAAAACTTATGTCATCCGGAAGCATTGGATACCCTTCGTCATCTAAAGGAAAAGCTTTGTAACTTAAACAAACCTTACCTGATATAAATGATGTTTTAATTGTTCCACCATCTACAAAATAAGATTCTTTATGTGTAGCCATTTCATTTACACATTCGTCACAATGTAAAGCTTTAGGAAAGTTAGTTGTAGAATATGCTAGCGGCTGTAAAGCTTTTGTGTCAGCTAGGTATACATTCTCTAAAACAACTATTCTATTAGTTAAATCTCTTAGTTCCCTAATTAAAGATACATCTGTTGATGTTAATGCTGCTATAGACGCTTTAATTTCATCCACTTTTGTAAGCAGTGTAGTAAGCTCATTTTCTACAGAAGGTAGTACATTATTATTTATAGCAACTTGATTTATATAATATAAGTCTGCAGGAAGAGTAGCTCTATAATTAGATACTGTCAACACACATCCCATATCTTTTAATTGAGGAGATGCGCCTATATGCTCTAATGCTTCCCCCATCCATTCTATAGCGTCGTATATCCAGTTATCATCAGTAGTCTGAAGATCTCTCATTACTTTTCTAATAATGGATCTGCTTGTTATTTGATTATATACTGCCATTCTTTTTAAATCTTAGGTAGGCTAGGTCATCACCTTTAAGTAGCCTTGTTAGTTTTTCTTTATTTCCTTTTACTCCTCTTGTAGGATCAAATCTATATACTGACTTATTTTTAACTTTGCATCTACCTTTATACCAATAGTACTTACAGTAGTACTCATCAGTGTGGTACACATGCCATTTAGTTCCTTCTCCTGTTTCAGCATTATATAAATCCTGTCCAGATGTCTTTAGCTCTTCTTTATACTTATTAGACTCTGCCCAATCAATAGCTCTAGTTCTAGGATCTCTATCCATTTTAACTATAGATATAGTAGATAGGTTGTTTCCCATATTAAACTCTCCACCTTCTAACAGCATTTGTATAACTTCTTCGTTAAAGTCAAAGCATATTTCTTTAAATGTAGTTTTATCAATCTCTTCTACATTTTCAAAATAATCTTGGTATATGTCAGTTATAGTATAACTCACTATTTTCTACCACCGTTTTTCTTATAGCCCATGTTATTACGAACAGACTTAGATAGTTTTGGTAAGCCTTTATTACTAGAAGGAATGTTTTTTAATCCACCATTACCCATTTTGCCTACACCATCAGCAGCATAAAAAGGAACCATTTTACCATTTTTCTTTACCATCTTAAGTCCTCCCTTAAGATACTTTTTCATACCAGCCATCATATACTTCATAGAAAGACCTCCCATTTTCTTAGGAAATCCCTTTTTCATATTAGCATATGCTGAAGCACTGACAGTACTCTTAGATTTAGATCTAGATGTGCCAGCCTTTTTTCTTTTATTCATGTTTTCGTATAAACTCATAATTATTTCCAATTGCTACATGACCCGCAGTTCCAGGCACGTAATGATTTATTAATTCTTGATTGTGGATCTCTAGCTGTTTTACTAGAAGTACGGCTTCTTTTCATTCCGCACATTCTACTACAAAAACTTGACCTCCTTTTGTTACCTTTCTTTTTGCTAGGAGCTTTTAGGTTACCTCCTGTCTCTTTATTATATGATGCACGACCTTTTGCATTCAATCCTCCTTTAGGATTCTTTCCTGCTTTCCTAGTCCAAGCTGCGCTTTTCTTACCTCCTTTTGCATATTCTAATATTTCTTTACTAGTCATCATCCTTGAGTTCTAGGTATATCTTGAGTTCTATCTAAAGTAGTATCTCCAGGAGTATTAGCCATCATCATCATTTCACCTGATAATAATGCTGTTGTTATAGCTTGTACCATATCAGCAGGCATTGGGAATGGCATATTCTCATCATAACAATCTGTTCCGTTACAATCAAACTTAGCTACTTCTTCTGGATCTTCAAATACTCCTCTAACATTTATTAACTCCATTCCGTCAGGGTTGTATACATATAAATAGTCTTCTATAAAAAACGCTTTCTTAGCATTTTTTGTAAACTTATCATAAGGTAAAAACTTTACATAATCAGATTGCACAAGTGGTATTCTATCAATTCCATCTACTGCTCCAACGTATGTAACTAACTCTTTAAAGTTAGCTCTAACAGTTTTTGGAATCTTTACCGTTGTTCTATAAACTTCACAGTCTATATCAAACCCACAGCATTTAGAAGCATTCACTCTTTCTAAAGATAAGCATCCTAAATCCTGCTCTATATGCCTAGACATATAATTATTACGAGCTAGATCTCTACGAATCATCATAGCCCTATAATACTTCACAGTAAATTTAATTTGGCTAAGAGATATATGCTCGTCATTATTAGAACGTCCTCCTCTAACGATGTTTAAAATATTATATGCAATCTCATTTAATGTCATTTGTTATATGTTAGTTTGTAAGTAACCTTCGTATCCGCGTTCTTTACTCCATATATGTGCCTGTCCTGTTCTCTTTGCTTCATACCCCATCATTTTATGCCACGCATCGTTGGCACAAATAGAAGGTATAAACCTTACTTTTATTCCTCTATACTCATTAACCATT
>TARA_R110000851_G_scaffold90253_7_pt1 | contig 13103 bp, 11 predicted proteins | sample TARA_R110000851 | Tara Oceans TARA_R110000851 (sample SAMEA4397627) | marine metagenome | biome: Polar Biome; feature: [DCM] deep chlorophyll maximum layer (ENVO:01000326); material: water (ENVO:00002006), including particulate matter (ENVO:01000060) such as... | depth 17 m | reverse complement strand
TAGCAGCGAAGCGTCCTAGCAGCGAAGCGTCCTAGCAGCGAAGCGACTAGGCTCTTGCTATAAGCCGCGCAGCGTCCTCGCTTCTAGGTCTTTCGCTTATATTACTTCAGCTTTGATTACGGCTTTGTTGTTGCTGTAACCGATGCGGCTTGATTACTGATAACCTTTTGTAATGAAAACGCACCGCGAATATCACCGAGGGCAAAGTTAACGGCTTTATCATTAGGATAGGTTTTGTTAATCAAAGTACTCAGCTCAGGATTAATATTACTACCATGACAACCTAAGCATAATTGTTGCGCTGGTATCGCCTTCATATAACGAAACTGTGTTTTGCCATCTTTGACGATAAACTCACTCGCCACAATGGGTTTATCAGCAGCTTGCTGTCCTGAAGCATTAACACGTTCAAATTGCTGTAATTGTGTTAACTCCCAAGCATCGGGCGTATTGGCTGGATTACGCACTCGCAAACTGGTCCGGGTAAGTGTCCAGCCCTCTTTTGAGTTTTCTGCTGCAATTGCAGGTGCTACCGCTTGGCACACCGACACTGCGTTGGTTAATCCACCTTGCTTAATGGCTGTCTTTAAATGACCTTTCAGTGCTTGGCTAAATTCGGCAATTCGTTGATTGGCCTGTTGTTCAAGCACTTGCTGCTCGGTTAATGATTCAGCTTGTCCTACCGTCGAGACGCTCATAAGCATGATTAAGCCGGCAATTTGGCTAGCCTTAATCAATGATTGTGTGTGTTTGTGTGTTAAGCGCATTATTGTTATTCCTCTATTTAAAATCGTTTAATCTCAATGAGTTTTAGGGTTATAAAAAACCTATGACCGAGTCCAATCACAAAACATATAGCAAGATCAATACAAAGCTTGTGCCATATTACACCGACAAATTTAAAATATATAAAATCAGCCACTTAAAATTCATTGATATTTGCGAGAAGCACATGCTAGGTTATGAACTGACAAATATGGCATTGTAGTGACAAATATTGCGCTAATAATGTCACTTTAGAGATTAACTGATTAATGTGTACAGTAAGCGAGAGTGATAAATGAGTAACACCACTGTTGTGCAATCAATGATAAACGCGATTGATAAACCGGCAATATTTATTACGCCAGATTATGTTATACATGCGGTTAATCAAGCCTATTTAGAAACGTATGATACACAAGTCATATTAGGCCAAAGTAAATGCCATCAGATATCTCATCACAGTAATGAGCCTTGTGATAAACACGGTGAAGAGTGTCCTTTGCAACAATGCCAGAGTACTGCAAGGGCTGCCAATGCCGTACATATTCATAGCACTGCACACGGTAAGTCATATTGCGATATTTTAATGAAACCCATTAAAGATAACAGTGGCAAGGTATTGGGATATCTGGAGGTTTTAGATGCCATTGATTATGCATCAACAGAGTCTAAAAAAGGCACCATGGTCGGTCAATCTGCGCCGTTTAAGCAAATGCTCAACAGAATTAACCGAGCATCTCAATCCAGTATTGCGGTGCTATTGCAAGGTGAAACTGGTGCCGGTAAAGAACTCGTCGCTAAAGCTGTGCATCAAGCCAGTAGCCGCAATGATAAACCTTTTGTGGTTATTGAATGTACCGGCCTGAGTGAAAACCTGTTCGAAAGTGAGTTATTTGGTTACGAGAAAGGAGCCTTTACCGGGGCAACCACCAGCAAAAAAGGTCTGATTGAGATAGCCCATGGCGGCACGGTATTCTTTGATGAGATTGGCGATGTACCGATGAACATGCAAGTTAAACTGCTAAGGTTGCTAGAAACCCAATGTTATCGCGCCGTGGGTGGATTAAAACAAAAACGTTCCGACTTTCGATTAGTCAGCGCCAGCCATAAGAATTTACTCGATTTGGTTGAAAAAGGTGAATTTAGACGCGATCTGTATTACCGCATTGCAGGATTTCCCATTTACTTACCCTCGTTGCGTGAGCGCCTTGATGATATTCCAGGACTCGTAAATCATTTTATAAAGTACTCTGAATACAAACATAAAAGGTTTTCGGCTAACGCATTAAATCTGCTCAGTCATTATGCATATCCAGGTAATATTCGCGAACTGAAGAATATTATTGAACAATCGGCACTGATTGCCAACGAAGATATTATCCACAGCAGTGATTTACCTGAAAGCGTTCAACCTAACCACACATCGACAGATAAAAAAAATACACTAAAAACGGCAACGGAACTCATGTCACTCGATGACGTGGAGTACGCGTATCTTTCTCAGGTCTGTCAGCAATTTCAAGGATCTCCAGCAGAATTAGCCATTAAGCTTAATATTAGTGTGCGGACCTTATATCGTAAATTACAGCGCTATGAATTAAAGCTAACAGCGCTGTAATGACGCAATATCAACCATAGTTACCATTAATGTTGATGTATTAGTGAATGCTTTTTATTGCAACACGTTTTCATTGTTGCGGTTGCTGTGCCCATTTCTGATCCGCAGCAACGTTTCTTTGTCGCCATTTCAGATCCACTGCAATGACCATCGTGACTGCCCGCTTCTCCGTCAGCATGATTATGATCACAACAACCACCGTTCGCTTGTTTAGCAATATGCTTAGATGAAGGGCGTCCCTGACTTGCCTCGGTATACTCCTCACAGTCAGCTAAATTAGCACCGGCAAGATCGTCTATTGCTGTACGACCATTTTTAGCGTGAAAAACACTCAGTTGCCGACTTAATAATTTAGCTAATAGTTGTTGGCCAATGTTACGTACGATCACGCGATTAGCGCCATGTGCCAGTATCAAACTGACTAATTGTTGTTTACCCTCACATCCATCTGTTAGTGCAGGATTGGCAAAACGCCCTTTCACTTGACCTTGATCGTCAATAAAGAGCACCTCATCAGCTTTGCTAAAATGGCTGGAAATATGTTCGTCTTTCATTGGTATGGCGGTAATCATTATTTCTCCTCATGTGCATTTTGCATTAACAACGCTTTACCATTAGTTAAGTCGTCCATTAATTTAAAACACACAGATTTAAGTAACTTCAACTCGGGTTAAGAGGTGGGATAAATAGGCTTAACATAGCTTTTGGCTGCCCCATAAATAGTTAACTGAATTTTAGCGCTTGGTATAACCAAACTACAGTTAATAGCATATGCTATATATATGCTTATTTATGGCATATGCCAACTTTAATTTAGGGTTTGTGATCTGTTGCACTATTTATATCGATATCAATTATCTAAACATCTGACTGACAATCATTAGTGCCCTTGACCTTATTGCGATAAAAATAGCGGGGCGATTATTCGCTCTGTAGTGGCATTAATCATGAAAAACGAATAAAAAAAACCAATAAAACCCCTTAACATTTTATCTTTGGCAAGCATTTCCATTGGGTCGAATATTGAGGTGTTAGCAAATCACGGCGCATGGCCCACTTTTGCTCTATCCCTTGTGCGGCCAGAAACACAGTGTCGCGACCGTAGCGTTGGTTAATGCCATCTAGCGTGTGCATTAGCGCATGGGTGACCTTAGCGGTATTAAATAAATCAAATTGAAAATGCTTCTCGCTGGCTAAATCAACTAGGCCCACGCCTATTTTGTAATAGCGCACTCCTTGACGAAATAGCCTTGGAGCAGCGTGGGTCATAGCTTTGGTGAGCTCAACGCTGCAATGGGTTGGGCATGGAAAATGTACGATGACTTTATAACTTACTGGCTGTTCGTCATGGGGGGAATTACTCGCAAACAGCAACATGGTTTTACAATGGGAGCCTTGCTGACGCGCTTTGAGCGCTGCAATACCAACATGCTTACTTAACGCTTGTAATAAAGACTCATAATCGGTGATGCGCTCGCCCACACTGCGGGTGGAGAAAATTTGCTTTTTATCAGCCCTCGCCTCATCCCATTGCTTACAAACTTGGCCGTTAAGCTCGCGCACCGTACGCTCTATTTCAATACTAAACTGCTTTCTCGCAAGACTGGGCGGCATAGAGGCGAGATCAAATGCGCTGCGAATATTGATTAACGCAAGCTTGTTACTCATCTTCCTGCCAATTCCCCATACTTCTGCAACCGCCAACTGTTTTAAAATGTCGGTGCGTTGCTGTGTAGTCTCGATAACGCACACACCCTGGTATCCTTGGATTTTTTTAGCGGCGTGATTGGCAATTTTAGCCAAGGTCAAGGTTTCGGCTATGCCAACACAAACAGGTAGGCGCGCTTCTTTCCAAACCGCGCGGCGGATTAACTGACCTTGGGTATGCAGGCATTTGATCGCGGGATAACAATGCTTAAAAGACAGAAAGCTTTCATCAATCGAATACACATGCTGCTCTGGGGCAAAACGGCCTATTATTGCCATCATCTTTGCCGATAAATCGGCATACAATTCATAATTAGATGAGCAAACGATGATATTGCGCTGGGCGCATAAGGCTTTAACTTGAAAATAAGGTAAAAACTTTTGAATGCCAGCCTCTTTTGCATGTCGATTAGCGGCCACAATACAGCCATCATTATTGCTGAGCACAATCATCGGCCTACCACGCCAATCAGGACGAAACACCTGTTCAGCACTGCAATAAAAAGCATTGGCATCGACTAAGGCAAACATTTTTACCTACTCTTATTTGCTTACAAGCAGTGGGCTTTGACGATGACAACGAATTGAGCGGGTCACCACACCTTCAATACTAAAATCATCATAGTCGCAGATGGTCACTGGTAAATATTGCTCATTCGATGACACTAGCATTCGCCGTGGCATATCGAGAATTTTACACACAAATTCACCATTAAAATTAGCCACAATCACATCACCGCTTTTAGCCGTTTCATGGCGATCGACAATCAATAAATCACCATCGAAGATCCCCACTCCTTGCATCGACTCACCCTGGGCTAAACCAAGAAAAGTCGAACTGGGATGCTGGATTAATATCTCATCAAGACTTAGGCCTAATTGAAGGTATTCGGCTGCAGGGCTTTCAAAGCCAGTAATACCGGCACTCGCTGCAATAGGAATAATGCGCATATGACAACCTCGCACACTTATAGCGTGCATTGCATACAGATACTGTATAAAAAAACAGTGTGTTTTTATACAGTACATAGTAACGCTAAATTTAGTTGGTGCAAGTTTATTTATTTTTTCTTGCGCCATGCGCTGTGCTTTTCAAGCATTGAAGTGGTTTTTATTGAACTTTAGACGCCGCTACACGGCAACCTTATCTGTTGTTTATGAAAGAATATGTTCAAGGTCAAAATATAATCAGAGTGATTGGTCTACACTGATCATCAGTACAAGAATTAACCTAGTTCGTGTATAGCGTAACCAATAGCATTATTTTTCCCTTTGCTCGGGGTCTAGTATGACACTCGCTACATTCCACATTGATATGCAAGATGATAACTGTTCACTGCATCTTACGGGTGATTGGCAATTGGGCCAAGCGCCACTGGGCGCGGATATTTGCGCTACGCTACCCTCTGCTTGTCATTCCGTCACATTAATCACCACAGAGTTGTCGCACTGGGACTCAAGTCTCGCCATTGCCTTATTACAATTGTCACGTTGGTGTGAACAACAACAAATCGCCTTAAATGTAAAAGACACCCCACAAGGATTACAGCAATTATTACAACTTGCTACCGACGTTCCTGTTTATCAAGCAACGAATGATAGTGCCATTGGCGGATTATTAGCAGCCTTACGTCGCTGGCTGATTGTGCAAGGTTTACAAGTACACGACGGATTAGTGTTTGTTGGCGAGAGTTCACTGGCATTGGGTCGTTGGTTCAGAGGCAAAGCCAGTACTCGTCGCAGTGATATCGTGTTTTTTATAGAACAAGCGGGACCTAAAGGATTGGCTATTGTCACCTTAATTAGCCTGCTTGTGGGAATGATATTGGCCTATTTAGGCTCGGTACAGCTGCGGCAATTAGGGGCTCAGGTGTATGTTGCAAATTTAGTGGCTATCGGGATGGTGCGTGAAATGGGCGCGCTCATGACAGGCGTTATCATGGCTGGCAGAACAGGGGCTGCTTATGCTGCGCAATTAGGCACAATGCAGGTCAATGAAGAAATTGATGCTCTGCGCGTAATGGGCATTTCGACCATGGAATTCCTGGTTTTACCTCGATTATTGGCATTGATTTTCATTATGCCACTGATGTGTATTTATTCAGATGTGATCGGCATGATCGGCGGTGCGATTGTTGCCAATGGCATGGGCGTAAGTTACACCCAATATATTTTGCAAACCCAGATTGCGATCGATTGGGTAGACATTTCCACCGGTTTGATAAAAAGCCTCATTTTTGGCTTTCTGATTGCTATAGCGGGTTGTCAGGCAGGCCTTCTTTGCGGTCGGGATTCTAATGCCGTTGGTTTAGCCACCACCAACGCTGTGGTTAAGGCGATTGTTTTTCTTGTGGTATCTGACGCCGCGCTCAATATCTTGTTCGATAAATTAGGGATCTAATGATGGTTGATGATGCCTTTATCAGTGTTCGCAATCTTTGTGTCGGTTATGGCACTACCGAAGTGCAACGACAGTTAACCTTCGACATTCACAAGAATGATATCTTTTTTGTCATTGGCGGAAGTGGTTGTGGCAAAACGACCTTGCTTAAATCAATGGTGGGACTGTTAACTCCGCTCAAGGGCGAAGTACGCTATCAAGGTAAAAACTTTTATGACGCAGATGAACCGGCGCAAGTGGCTATGCTCAAAGACTGGGGCATTACCTTTCAAACTGGGGCGTTGTTTTCCAGTATGTCACTTGCTGAGAATGTCGCTTTACCGCTGCAACTGTATACCGATCTTTCGGAGCGGCAAATTGCTGAAGCCGTGGCCTATAAACTTGCATTAGTTGGCTTAGCCGGGTTCGAGAAATTTTATCCTGCCGAGTTAAGTGGTGGTATGCACAAACGCGCAGGGTTGGCGCGCGCGATTGCACTGGATCCACAATTGTTGTTTTTTGATGAACCCTCTGCAGGATTAGACCCCATTAGTTGCATGCGCTTAGATCATTTAATAGTGCAAATCTGCCAAGCACTCGATTCGACCGTGATTATCGTGTCGCACGAGCTGCCCAGTATATTGTCAATCGGTACCCGCTGTGTGTATCTGGATAATCAAACCAATACCATGCTCGACTGTGGCGATCCGAGAGAATTAAAACTTAACAGCAGCCAACCTCGGGTGCGACAATTTCTCAATCGTGCTGACAAAGTGGAGGCATCATGAGTAAAAGCCAGCGACTTCCTCTTGCGATTGGTGCCTTTATTCTGGGCGCTATTATCTTAGTGTTTATTGCACTGTTATTCTTTTCTGGAGGACGGATATTTGCCGAAAAAGCCCCCGTAGTGATGTTTTTCAACAACTCAATCCAAGGGCTTCAGGTGGGCGCCCCGGTGAAGTTAAAAGGGGTAGTGATCGGTGAAATAAGCGATATCAGTATCGATTTCCCCAATAACAATAGCCAAGGTATTACCGCCGCTGTTCATGCTAATTTGTTGTTGAAACGCATCAATCTAAAGGGTATTCAAGTGGGCGAAGAGTTTTTCTTCCACGCCATCGATAACGGTTTGCGTGCCCAGTTGAATTATCAGAGTTTATTAACTGGACTCCTCTATGTTGAGTTAGATTTTTATCCCAGTACTTTGCCTCAGTTTCATGGTGGAAACAACGCCATATTAGAGCTGCCAACCATAGAAACTGATTTCGAATCCTTGTCAAAAGATTTGCAATCTTTGAACCTTAAAAGCTTAGTCAATAATGTTGATAATTTGGCCCAACAACTCAGCGACATAGCTGCCAGCGGACAAATACAACAGGCACTGGAAAGCTTTGACAGTGCGGCTAACGCAGTCAAAAACACCGCTGTTCACATCGATACGACTCAGGCTACGTTAGGACAACATAGTGCTGAAGTTCTGGTCAAACTGGATAATCTACTTGTCCAATTGAACCAAGATGAACCTAAGATTATTCAATCACTTGATCACAGTTTGACGGCATTACGCGAGACATTATTAAGCATTAATCAGCTCACATCCCAAGCGGGTAATTCACTTGCTCAAGATTCGCCGCTATTAATCAAGTTAGATAACACACTAGAAGAAATTCACCGTGCCGCGCGATCACTACGCAGTTTGAGCGAAACCTTAGATGAACAGCCTGAGGCCATCATCCGCGGCAAAAAAACCATACCTTTAGGAGAATAAAGTCATGAAATTTGGGTCGTGGTCAATTCATTGGGGAGCCTGCCTACTTGCGCTTAGTCTGCTTTTTGGCTGCCAAAGCTCACCCACGAAACAGTATTTTGTGCTCACGGCTATCCCCAGCCAAATTGAAGCGGGCAGTACACGCTTAGATCGTGATATTGGTATTGGGCCAGTCGAGATTGCTGAGTATCTTAACTTCACTCAGGTGGTGTACCAGCGGGAAGATGGCAGTTTGCAAAGATTCACCAATAGCTATTGGGCTGAACCACTAGACCAAGGCATTAGTCGGGTCATTCGTCTTAACCTTAGCCAAGGCGATCGCAGTCGTAACTTGATATTGTTTCCTTGGCGAGCAGATAACCGTCCTCAATACAGCATAAAAATTAAAATCATCAGCCTCAACCGTGATGGCATAAACGCCAGCATAAAGACTAATTGGGAACTAATAGATATCCGATCAAACCGTCATATAGAACGACAACATTTTGCGGCGACGACTGAGGCAGGCTCAACAGCCGCTGAATTGGTTAACGCGTACAGCTATTTATTAGCTCAATTGGCTCAGGAAATTGATAAATCGCTGCAACGACTGCCTAATTAAGCGACCGCATGACGATCTGGTTAACTAAGTTCTGATTAAAAAGTAATAGGCTGTGACAACGTCACTCATTGCATGGTATGTAGCCGCTGGATCACCTATGCAACGAAACGAAAGATAACCTGAGGTTAGTTAGCGTTAGCGAGGCACCGATAATATTGTCAGCGCTTATATCTTATCCATCAGCGTCATCATGCTGGCTATTGAAGCGTGAAAACCATGTTCATATTGCAGTCACTAAAATTTGCTAACAATTCAAATATTGACATTTTTTGTCAATCTTTCAAGATAACCTGGCAAATAATTCTGTCAACACATTGGCTAAGGAAAACGATAACAATGAATAGATCCTTAATTGCGATTGGATTAACAACGGCACTATTAACGGGTTGTGGCGTATCTGATACAAATAACACTAAACTTGCAACCGTGACCTCACCTGCACCAGCTCAAGCAGAGTTAGGTACTTTTGGGGTAGACTTAGCCGCGCGTAATGAAGCGGTTAAACCTGGCGATGACTTTTTTATGTATTCAAGTGGCACTTGGTACGACAACTTTGTCATGCCTGCCGACAAAACCCGTTATGGCGCCTTTAATGCGTTGGCTGAGCGCAGTGAACATCAAGTCAAAGCGATTATTGACGATATTGCCAGTCGCAGTGACTTAACTGCAGAAGAGCAATTAATTGCTGATTTTTATCATGCCTATATGGATACCGAGACCATCAATAAGTTAGGTATCACGCCCATTAAAGGCACCTTAGATCAAATTGCCGCGATAAACTCAACTCAAGACTTAACTAAAGTCTTCGGCGAGGCTTGGCTTACCGGTGCATCATCACCGATTGACGGAGGCATGTGGTTTAACCGTTTAGATCCTAATCAATATGAAATGACTCTCGGTGCCGGAGGTTTAGGTTTACCTGATCGTTCATACTACTTAGAAGAGAGTGAGCGCTTTGTGAATATCCGCAAAGCTTATGTGGATCATATCGCTAAAATGCTGGCTTTTGCTGGCATAAATGACGGCGAAAAACGTGCCCAGGCCATTCTTGTGCTCGAAACTAAAATAGCACAAGCCCAATGGCCTAGAGAAAAACGCCGTGATCGCGACTTAACCTTAAACCAAGTTAAACGCGAAGATCTTGCTCAGCAATACCCAGGATTTGACTGGGATTTATACTTTGCGCAAACGGGTTACCAAGTACCACAACTCAATATCTCTGAGCCTGAGCCAGTTAAGGCTATGATTGGCTTGATAAACCAACAGCCATTAAGCGTATGGCAAGACTATCTGACCTTCCACACCGTCACTAATAACGCAGGGTTACTGTCAGAAGACATTTTCAATACTAACTTTGCTTTTTATGGCAAAGAATTAACTGGCCAAGAGCAACCTCGTCCTCGCTGGAAACGCGCGGTAGAAGAAATGTCAGGCACCCAATCATTAGGCTTTGCGATTGGTAAAGTGTTTGTATCGCGTTATTTCCCTGAGTCGTCTAAAAAGCAAATGGCCGAATTAGTCGAAAACTTACGCACTGCATTGGGTCAGCGTATTGATGGTTTAGAGTGGATGGGCGATGATACGAAAGTTAATGCTCATGCTAAGCTAGCAGCATTTAACCCTAAAATTGGTTATCCAGATGTATGGCAACAATTTGATGGCTTAACCCTAACTAAAAATGATTTAGTGGGTGACATTAAAAATTTACGCCAATACTTCCAAGCCGACAGCGTAGCGAAAGAACTGCAAAAAACCGACCGTAATCGTTGGGGTATGACCCCGCAAACGGTGAATGCATATTACAACAGCTCATTTAATGAGATTGTGTTTCCTGCGGCTATTTTACAACCACCCTTTTTTGATCCCAACGCAGATGCCGCGGTTAACTATGGCAGTATTGGTGCAGTAATTGGTCACGAAATGGGTCATGGTTTTGATGATCAAGGCTCTAAGTCAGATGCGAATGGCATTCAACGTAACTGGTGGACCGATGAAGACCGTGCCGCCTTTGATGCCAAAGCCGATAAGCTTGCTGAGCAATACAGCAAATATGAGCCCATTCCAGAAAACTTTGTCAACGGACGTAACAGCCTAGGTGAAAACATCGGCGACGTGGGCGGCATCGCAATGGCTTACCATGCTTACAAGTTAAGCTTAAACGGTAAAGAAGCCCCAGTCATTGATGGCGTTACAGGCGATCAACGCTTCTTTTTAGCCTGGGCTCAAGTGTGGAAAGAAAAACGCACCGAGCAAAGCATGTTAACTCAGTTACGTGCAGGCACTCATGCACCCGGTCGTTACCGCGCCCTCGCCCCACGTAACCACGATGCGTGGTACAAAGCTTTTGATGTTAAACCAGATGACAAGTTGTACTTGCCTGAAGATCAACGGGTACGTATTTGGTAGTTTGAGTACGTAAATAACTGCAATAACGTGCCTCGGTTGCAACAAGCATCCGTCACAATACAAAAAGGCCAGTCAGTTACTGACTGGCCTTTTATTATCACACTCTGCGCTAATACTTAAACAAATATCAGGAACCTTGTGACTCATGACAGAGGCCAATAAAGGCCTGGATAAACAGTCAGCTTGATTAATCAGTTGCTGGTAATATCGTTTGCACACTTTACAAGTCGGTGAATAATTTTCTCTTGATAAGCTTTAACCGTAGAGAAGCTTTGTATTTTCATAAATAAGTCCGAGGCAGTTTCCTTGGATACACCCGTTAAATTAACCCCCTTATACAGTGCTGGTACCGTGTTTTGTTTCATGGCATTATCTGCAAATATTAAATTTAATTTGACTACACGGGCCAACTCTTCTTGATAGAGAAAAAATTGCCTTAAATGTGTATTCTCTATTTTGGCAGTTTTCGATCTGTCTATTGTTAAAATCTCGTCAATGAGTCGGTTTAATCTACTACGAAATTTAATCGCTTCATCCATAACCTCAAGCCATTTTATTTCAGTACTTGATAACAAAGCCAAGAAATACAATGTGCGTGCTTTGTTATAATTAATGAACCCTGGCCACATAACATCTTCACTAGAAATATGAAGTGCTCTATCAAACTGGTCACATGCAGATTTTAAATACATGGTCACATCTTCTATAATTGATGGAGATATAGAGCCAATACCTTTCTGTACCAAACTAAGACCGTTAAGTGAGAGAATATCTATATCCCCCATATTTAGGGACTCTCTAAGCAAGTGCATGCCCTTTTTGTTGTAATACAAACCAAGGTAATTGTGATATATCGTTTTTGTGACAGGATTTCGAAGTATAGGTCCACGAACATGGAGAAGATCTGCATGGATATTAAAATTACCATCAGCAACAAAATTCTGATATGAAACGACAGCTTTAAATAACTTTATTGTTTCAGTTATTTGAATTGAATTTCCTTTGCTTACCGAATGTAGTATGTCACGTTGCCTATCTACCTCTATTAATATCTTGTCCATACGTTTTTTATAGAGCTTTTTATCCGTATCAGAAGCATTAAAAACAGCCGGAAATAAAACTATAAGATCAATCATATACTGCAACGTATCCGCAAAAAGCACGGCAGTACCTGACTCTTTTTTTAACTTATATTCAACTGAATCAAAGAGTTCTTTGTCGAGTGTTTTTTCGTCTTTAGACTTGAATTGATTGATTAACTCAGGAAGTGAAGTTACATAGTTCTCATTATCAAGAATATTACCTTCCATTTTACTTATATTGTTCACACTGTCGATTGATGTATATGTCCTGACAGCGATAAACAGAGCTAATAGTGCAATGCAGAACCCAACGGTCGATATTGTAAAACTAAGTAAATCTTTGCCTTCTTTTAGATAATATACCCAAACTGCAATACAAGCAGAAAACATTACTAGTATAAAAATGGTGAAATATATTATTTTTGATGTGCGCATTTATCTTCCTAATATTGTTAAATTTGTACGTCTACATTGAACTAATGCCCAACACAGCAGAACGCGATAGCGCGTAAATCCACGAAGCCTTTGCATATAAAATGTCGTTCATCACACACTCTCATTGAGAGTAGGTTGTACCCATTAATAGCATTCTGACTTTTCATTGAACCATGATCAGGTACCATCTTGTAGTCGCTAAATCATTTTAATAATCTCAACGTCGTTAACGTCTTGTATCCAAAGTCAACGAAAACAGTCCTCAAAATAAGAGTTGAACTTATCCATTTTCAAGCAAGGCATGTAACGCATTTATGGACAGAAATGCGTTTGAGGTATTG
>TARA_R110000851_G_scaffold34190_1_pt1 | contig 13108 bp, 15 predicted proteins | sample TARA_R110000851 | Tara Oceans TARA_R110000851 (sample SAMEA4397627) | marine metagenome | biome: Polar Biome; feature: [DCM] deep chlorophyll maximum layer (ENVO:01000326); material: water (ENVO:00002006), including particulate matter (ENVO:01000060) such as... | depth 17 m | reverse complement strand
CAAAATAGATATATATCTATTACCAGTCAATTGGGGTCAATCAAACTGGGTTTGGGAAGATAACGAAGAGCGCCGCTGGATGGATTATCTTGTAAGAAAGACAGCTTTATATCATCAGCAGGGTGATCCTCAATATGATATGAGCATTCAAGTCACAATACCTAATGAGTGGGAACGAATGGCGCGCATTAATATTGGAGTAACAGCTGGTATTGAAACAACGAAAGTTGCGCCAATCTGGCTTCAGAAAGCAAATGAGATGGATAAAGTGATCACTGTCTCTAACCATTCAGCTGAAACGTTTTTATCTACTGTATATAAAGGTGTTGATTCAAACACTCAACAGAAAATGCAACTTAAATGTAATAAAAATATAGATGTAGTACATTATCCAATAAAATCGTTTGACAAGAAGACTTTAAAACTAGATTTGTCGACAAAATTTAATTTCTTGACTGTTGCGCAACATGGACCACGAAAAAACCTTGCAAACACTATTAATTGGTTTATTGAGGAGTTTATTGATAATCCTAACGTCGGTTTAGTAGTCAAGACATTTTCTAAGGGCGGATCTATTATAGATAGAGTCCACGCCAAGGCAATGCTTAAAGACTTGTTAAGTAAATATGACACGCGGCAGTGTAAAGTATACTTGCTTCACGGGGATATGACCGAACAAGAAATGCATTCTTTGTATGAGCATAAAGACATACATTGTCTGGTTTCTCTAACCCATGGTGAAGGGTTTGGATTGCCTCTTTTCGAGGCAGCTTATTCTGGCATGCCTGTGCTAGCTACAGATTGGAGTGGGCATCTAGATTTTCTTTATAAGCCGGTTAAGAACAAGAAGGGCAAAGAACAATTGCGTCCTCATTTCGCCAAAGTTGATTATAATTTGCAACCCGTGCAACAACATGCCGTATGGGATGGTGTTGTGCAAGCAGACTCTTTATGGGCATATCCACAACAAGGTTCATATAAAATGAAGCTTCGTGAGGTCTGCAAAGATTATAGTCGCTATAAGTCCCAGGCGAAGAAGCTTCAAAAGTGGATTGTAAAGAATTTTACTGAAGAACAACAGTATGAGAAATTTAATAATTGTTTGCAAATTTTCCTCCCCTCTGCAGAAGAGTTGAATTGGCGACAAGAGCTAGATGCAATTGAAATAATATGAAAAACTTAGTTTTTGTTGCGGATATGTTTCGTTCTGATTTTTTAGGAGGAGCGGAAAGCAATGATCATATATTAATCAAGCATCTAGAATCAATAATTCCAAACCTGCAGCTAATCAATTGTCAGACCCTGACCTCAAAACATATTGAAGATGGTGATTTCTTCATTATAAGCAATTTTGTGTTTCTTAGTGAAAGAAATAAAGAGCTTCTAAAATATAAATCATACATCATATATGAACATGATCATAAATATATAAAAACCAGGGATCCAAGCGTTTTTCCTGGTTTCCAGATACCAGAAGATCAGGTTATAAATAAGGAATTTTATGCATATGCTAAAATGGTAGTAGTGTTGAGCACTATATGTAAAGAGATACTGCAAAAAACACTGCAAATTGACAATGTTTTTAGTATAGGATGTAGCTTATGGTCTGATGATAGGCTAGACTATATCAAAACCCTAATAGGTGAAGAAAAGAATAAAAAGTATGCAATTTTACAATCAAGTAATCCTGTAAAAAATACTGCACGTGCCATAGCTTTTTGTAATAAAAACAATATTGAATTTGACTTGATAGAACCTTGCGGAGAAGAAGAGTTACTAAAACAATTGGCAAAATATGAAGGATTGGTATTTATCCCTGGAGTGTTAGAAACGTTTTCTAGAATATCAGCGGAAGCTAAGATGCTGAATTGCAAATTAGCTACAAATCCTAGACTATTAGGGTTTGGTACTGAAAAAATATTTAATATGACCGGCGAGTCTTTGATAGAAGAAATCAGGAAAAGAAAGAACAAAGCTTTACAAATGTTTGAAGAAATTATAGAAGGTAATAATGGAAAACGTAGTAATATTAGCATCTGATCATAACGGCGTAGAGCTAAAATCACAGATCAGCTTATTTTTAAAAAGCAAAGGCATTATAACAATTGATATTGGACCATATGATACAGAGAAAAAGGTTGATTATGTTGATTATGCTACTCAGCTTGGTAAAATAATATCGAATGGGGATGCATCTAAGGGTGTACTCATTTGTGGAACAGGAGTTGGGATGAGTATCGCTGCAAATAGAAATGATAAAATTAGAGCAGCTTTGGTACATAATTATTTTACTGCTCCAAAGTGCCGAGAACACAATGATGCTAATGTACTCTGCTTGGGTAGCTGGATAACTCCCTATCTCCAAGCAGAAGAAATAATGAATATTTGGATTGAAACTAGCTTTGGAGAAGGTCGTCATATAAAGAGAATTGATAAGCTCTCAAAACGCGATGAAGCAGAAATTGTTTTCACTAATGGTGTATTTGATATCATACACACAGGTCATATTGAATTATTGAACTTTTCTAAGAATTTAGGGAAAAAATTGATAGTTGGCATTAATTCAGATAAGGCTGTTAAATCATTGAAAGGTGATGATCGACCAATCAATAACGAGAATGATAGAAAACGTGTATTGGAATCTTTAGGAATGGTTGATCAAGTTATTATATTTGATAACGTTGATCCATACGAGCTAAGAGAATCACTAGCACCTGATATTTTAGTCAAAGGTGGTGAATGGAATAAAGAAGAAGTCCGAGAGCGAGATAACGTATCAAACCAAATTGAAGTAAAAATTTGCCCATTTGTAAAAGATCATTCAACCACAAACACAATTAAAAAAATATCTGATATAAACACATGTCAAAAAAAGTCTTAATAATTGGTGATACCATAATCGATAAAGATGTTTATCTTCAAGCCACTGGTCTTTCCCTAGAATCCCCAACAATGAAAACATCTTATTGTGGTGAAAGTGTTAGCTATGGCGGCGCCGCAAATGTTGCCAAATATGCATCTTATTTTGGATTAGATGTTACTTTTGTTAGTTGTATGCCATCAGGAAATGCTAGTGTATTTTCTAAGCAAAATAATCTAACTATGGTCAACTTAGATAACAAAATAGAAAATATAAAAATCAGATATTATATCGATCACGGGAATGAAAAGTATAAATACCTACAGGTAAACGATACAAATAAAAAAATATGTGAATATAATGTGGACTTAGATATGGACTCTTATGGTATCATAGCATTTTCTGATTATCGTAGCGGAGTGATATCTGAAAAAATAATTTCAGATAGTATTGCTAGTACAGCAATGACATTCGGAGCTTCGCAAGTCTCAAGTCATCAATCTAATTTTAACATATATCAAGATATGGATTATTTAATTTGCAACGAACACGAGTCAACTTATTTTTCTAGAAGAGAAAATGTAATCATAACTAAAGGCTCTAATGGTTGTACTTTGAATAACAAAGACTATCAAGGACTTGTGGTTGAAAATCCTAAAAACATTATAGGCGCTGGAGACTGTTTTTATGCTGCGTATCTTGCATATGAAGATCTAGATATCGCAAACGATGTGGCGCGTGCATATATAGAAGGAAATATGTCTAGACATGTTAAATAAACTAGTAGAAGTCAATCAATTGCTAAAAAAAGAAGGACTAGTAATCTTTACATGGGGCAATGCTAGCTGCAGATTCCAAGAAGATAATTCTCTTTTTATCAAACCGTCAGGAGTACCATTCGAACTCTTAGAAGAAAAAAAATTAGCAAAGGTTGATCTAACCACTGGAAAACATCTAGAAGGTCTGAAACCCTCAGTCGACACTCCAACACATCTTGTGTTATATAATGCTTTTCCGGAAATCAATGCTATTATACATACGCACTCCAAGTATTGTACTATATTTGCGCAAGCTAAACATGATATTCCTTGTCTTGGCACCACACATGCTGATTATTTTTATGGTGATATTCCAGTTGTTGATGAGTTAAATGAACAAGAAATAGAAGAAGACTATGAAGAGAATACTGGAATAAAAATTGTAGAATATTTTCAAGACCATGATATATCTCCAGAATCGCTTCCTGCTGCTTTATCTCCTTCTCATGGAGTCTTCGTGTGGGGAAAATCGTTAGATGAAGCATTACAAAATGCAATTATTTTAGAAAATATAGCGGAAATGGCTTACAAAACTAAGCAGTTGTGTTATAATAAATATATTACTTTTGATAATTGTTTACTAAATAAGCATTTTCTAAGAAAGCACGGCAACAAAAAATATTATGGACAATGAAATAAAATACGGCAGACAAGAACTACCACCCACCTCAAGTCCCATTAAAGAAATAGATAAGTACTGGGGCGATATAAAAACCCTCTTCGAGAACGACCAATATACAGTAAAAAGAATTTTTATGAGAAAAGGTACTCAAAGTAGTATGGAGTATCATATCAAAAAAGAAGAATCGTATTATATTGAATCTGGTAAGCTTAAAGTGGGTACAAGAATTGGAAGAGGAAAAAATACGTCATTGATGTTAAATAAGAATGATGTTTTGCACATACCACCAGGATTTATGCATATGAGAATTGCTTTGGAAGATACTATAATCATTGAGTTTTCGACACTAGATGATGATGGAGATTCACATATTGTTGAAGACGGAACAATTTACGAACATGAAGAGGAGATGTAATGAAACTTTTTTTAGATACAGCGAACATAACACAAATAGAAGACGCGATGGAGAAAGGAGTAATCCAAGGGGTTACAACAAACCCTTCTCTTTTAGCTAAAGAGCCAAAAACAGATTTTTATAATCATATACAAGAAATCGTGAATCTTTGCAAAAATTATAAGGACGGCGTACCTCTGAGCGTAGAAGTATTTGCTAGTGAACCGGATGAGATGATTAACCAAGCAGAAGAAATTATGCAACGCTTCGATTATCATAACTTGAATATCAAAGTACCAGTAGGTTATGAGGAGTTAAAAGTGATAAGCAGTCTAGCTGCTAAAGATATACCAGTCAACTGCACATGTTGTTTTACAGCTACTCAAATGCAGTTGGCAGCGCATTCAGGCGCTAGATATGTTTCTCTTTTTTATAATCGTCTTTTTGATGTAGGAGGTTCTCCGCTAAAAGTTATACAAAGAGTACGAAGATTTATAGAAACAAACAGATTAGAATGTGAAATTATTGTTGGAAGCATTAGAAATACATATGATCTAGAAGATGCCTGGGATCATGGCGCTCATATAGTTACCGCTGGCTATTCTGTAGTTCAGAAGGCAACAGTTCATCCAAAAACTACAGAGTCAGTTGATGGTTTTCTAAAAGATTTTGGAGCATGGATTAGCTAGTGGTATATGTTTTTGACATAGACGGAACGATTTGTAACACAGAAGGCTCTGATTATGAGAATTCAACCCCAAAACAAGCGAGAATAAACAAGGTTAACAGTTTATATGAAGAAGGTCATACCGTAATCATGCAAACTGCCCGTGGAATGGGAAGAACAGAGAACAATCAAGAACTAGCAATAAAAATATTATATAATTTTACACAATCTCAGTTGGATGACTGGGGCGTGAAATATCATCAATTATTCTTAGGTAAACCTGCCGGTGATTATTATATTGATGACAAAGGAATGCCAGACAAGGAGTTTTTCAATGATAAATAATCCTGATTGGTTTTTTGATAATCTTAAGAATAAAATTCCATTTGCTTATGTACGATTCAATGATGGCGAAATGATGGGAATTGCAAGAGTTGGTTCTGTTGTTGCTCGCGGAGATCAATATGTTGATCAAGCGTTGAGCAAAGCGCTCAAAGATGCCATTCTCCACCGACAAAAAAATTATTATATAGGTGTACCTTGTTCTATCTGTTTTCCAGCCTATAGCAAGCTAGCCAAAGAAATGGTGGAAGGCTACAGTCTTACAACAAGCGCTGTTCTACTAACAAATAAAAACTGGAAACGATTTGCTGATAATCTTCCAAAGGTTATGGAGGGCAGAAGAATGCTATGGGTTTCTGGAAAAGACCAAGATCCAGAAAAATTAAAAGATTATGGCTTGGATATTGTGAAAACCATAAGACTGTCCAATAAAAATAGTTGGAAACATTACGATGAGTTGAAAGAATTAGTACCTCAATTTTTTGAACCGGGCGACGTTGTAGGTATCTCCTTGGGTCCAACTGCCCGTATTCTTTGTAAATATTGGTTCGAAAAATATCCAGAAGTCACATTTTTAGACATGGGAAGCTTATTAGATCCTATAACCAAGAACGTCTGGTTTGGCGCCCACAAAGGCTGGGACGAAACAGGCTTTAATCTTTTAGAAAGGTGTGCTGAATGCAACTAAAGAAGCATTTAGTCGCAGGACCCTGGTGTGGTGAATTCGGCTGGGAGTTATTTGCGTGGCATGGCTATGTGAGAGCCTTATCCAGACATTTTGAGAAAATCACTGTGATCTCTAGACCTAATTCTGAATATTTGTATTCTGATTTTGCGGATAAATTTATTCCTTTTGTTCCGAAGGGCGGCTTAGCTGATTCTTTCTTTATGCATAACTTTGATTATAATTCAGCAGTTAAAAGCGTTGTACGTGAAAATAATATAGAAATGAATAAGGATACAACATTGCTTGTTCCCAAAAGAATTGGTTTTCCTCCCAATACTCATTATACTGAGGCTATAAAGCTTGGTCAGCTTTCAGTAATGCCAGAATATCATTTATATGGCGCAGAAGCTGAACTCAAATATGATTTTATTTTTCACATTAGGGACCGAAAGCTGCGAAGTGAAGACAATTGGATTATCGATAATTGGCGTAAACTGCGGGATTTATTAGGAAAAGATAAAAAGATAGCTTGTGTTGGCACTAGTGAGCAATCTGGCATCATTGAAGATACAGATGATCTACGCGATATCTCGCTAGAAAAAACCTGTAATTTACTTCATAATGCTAAATATGCTTTTGGTCCTTCTTCTGGACCAATGCATCTAGCTAGTCTATGTGGATGTCCCCACGTCGTATGGTCCATCAAAGATCGCACAAGATATACTATAAATTGGAATCCACTTGAAACATTGGTGCTTTATCTAGATGATGAAGGATGGCATATATCTCCGGAACGAGTATATAAAGAATATTTAAATTGGAGTAAGAATGGAAACACTTAAAAGAAAACATTGTATAATGTGCAAGAATAGCTTCGAAGAAATTTATACATTTAAAGATTTTCCCGTTTATATGGGCACTACAAGTAAAACGACAGATCAAGATTTATATGCTGATATGACTTTTGTAAAGTGTGTACAATGCGGCTGCGTGCAAATTAGAGATCTAATTCCTTTAGAAGTGCTTTATGCTGACGGTCATGCCTCCGTGATAGGAAAAACATGGGAAAATCACCATTCAGAATTTTGTGATTTTGTAAAGAAATATGCGCATGGTTCTATCGTGGAGGTGGGCGGCGCAAATCTTGTAGTCGCAAAGCGTCTAGCACAAGAAGAAAAAGTGGACAAAATAACAGTATTTGACAATAACATATTGAAATATGGCGATTGTGATTCTTCTAAAATTGTTTTAAAAGAAGAGTTTTTCGATCCCCATAAGACAGAAGGTACTATTGATGCAATCTTACACACACACCTTATAGAACATCTTTATAACCCTCTTAAAGAAATACAAAAAATGTCGAGTCTTTTAGAGGATGGTGCTTATATGATGTTTGCCGCCCCAATGATTGATAAGATGTTGGAAGACAATTTTACCAATGCATTCAATTTTGAACATACATATCTTTTGAGCCGCGCAATGATAGATAATATTTTAGCATATGCCCAGTTTGAAATAATTGATGAAATGGCATTTAGCTCATATGCTTCTTTCTTTGTTGCGAGAAAAAATACTCAAATCGATTACAATATAAATCACGACTATAGAGAAGATATAGATAAATTTACAGACTTTTTAGAATATCACCAAAATGCGGTAAATAACATTATAAAAACATTAGATGGTGAAAAGGAAAAAACGTTTGTCTTCGGCGCCCATATTTTTACACAATATCTTTTAGGGTTTGGTTTACAAGAAGAATCATTTGCTAATATTCTAGACAATGATCCTCAAAAAATCGGAAACCGGCTATATGGTACTGATTTATTGGTTAAGTCGCCAAAGATTTTGAAAGAGATGGAAGAACCCTTAGTCGTTCTCAAAGCTGCGCAATATACTGAAGAGATAATGACGGATATTTTAGAGAACATAAATTCAGGCACGAGGTTCATATTATGAGCAATTACAAAGAAAATCGCCCATGGGGAACATTTGAGAATTTGCTCGATAAAAGTAACTGCAAAGTAAAAGAAATTGTAATACGCCCAGGTCAAGCTCCAAGCTACCAATTTCATCATAAAAGAAGTGAAATATGGATTGTGGTACAAGGTGTTGGACAACTTAAGCTAGACGATCAATTCTCAGAAGTAAATGCAGGAGACATTGTACAAGTTCCTGTGGAAACAAAGCACAGAATACGAAACGTTGGGGAAGAAGATTTGGTATTCATTGAAGTTCAATTGGGAGATTATTTTGGAGAAGACGATATTGTCAGATTAGAGGATGATTACAACAGATAAAGATGAAATATAAAGTACTCATAACAACTAGTGGAATAGGCAGTCGTTTAGGAGATCTAACTGACTTTACCAACAAAGCCTTGGTTCGTGTAGGAGATAAGCCTGCGATAACTCACATTATAGAAAGCTACCCAAAAGACACTAGTTTTGTTATAACTTTGGGACATTACGGGAACCATGTCAAAGAATATGTTGGGATTGCACACCCAGAACTCGATGTTTCTTATGTTGTGGTAGACAAGTTTGTTGGACCCGGTACCAGCTTGGCATACAGTATTTTGCAAGCAAAACAAGAATTACAGTGTCCCTTTGTTTTCAATGCATGTGACACAATTTTAAAAGATAATTCTGTTTTATTACAATCTACAAAAAAGCTTCAAAACTTTTGCTTCGGAAACCACAAAAAGAACACCTCCCAATATGCAACGCTTTTGGTAGAAAAAGATAAATTATTGAAAATCAAAGATAAGGGCGAGTTGAACTACGACTTTGCTTATATTGGTCTCTGCGGAATCAGAGATTATGATTTGTTTTGGGAAGAACTAGAAACTGCATATTGCGCTGATCAGAACAATTCTTCTTTGTATGAAGGGACTGCGATTAATAAGATGCTAAAAACAAAAGTTTTTGCCTTTTGTGAAACGGATGGCTGGTTGGATATTGGTAACGTTGGTGAACTAGAAAAAACTAGGCAATATTTTGAAGTTAGCGCTGAAGTGTTAGAAAAGAAAGAAGAGTCAATTTATTTTTTTGATGATTATGTTATAAAGTTCTTTTCCAATAAAGAAATCAACAAAAATCGCGTTATAAGAGCCGAACAACTGACGGGTCTTGTGCCCACGATTGTTGACTATGGAGACAATTTTTATAAATATGAGAAAAGCAAAGGTAAGTTGTTTTCAAAGTCGGTAACTGAAGAGTCGTTTAAAAGATTTTTAGACTGGAGTATGAAAAATTTGTGGAAGCGGCAAGAATATTCCCCAGGCGCCCCAAACATAAGACAAAATCCAGACTTTATCAAAACATGTCATGATTTTTATATAAAAAAATCTTTGAAAAGAATTAATGCTTACCTAGATGGTAAAAGAGACTCAGATCCAATAATCAATGGTGTTAGGGTACCCGCAGCAAAAAAAATGCTTGAAAAATTAGACACACAATGGCTTTGCAATGGTATACCATCACAATTTCATGGAGACTTTATTTTAGACAATGTTCTAGAAACTAAATCCGGATTCTGTCTTCTGGATTGGAGGCAGGACTTCGGTGGTAATCTTGTAGTAGGAGATATATATTACGATTTAGCCAAACTGAATCACAACCTAACCATCAATCATGAAATAGCTAATAAAAAGCTGTTTGACCATTCACCAGAAAATTGTTATATTCTGTGCAATTCGAAACTTGTAGCATGCAAAGAAATTTTGAAGACTTTTATAATAGAAAACGGCTTTGACTATAAAAAGGTAGAGCTATTGACGGCAATTATATGGATAAATATGGCTCCTTTGCATGAATATCCTTTTAGGAAATTTTTGTATAATTTTGGCAAGTACAATCTCAACAAGGCGTTGAATTATGAAAATTAAATATTTTATCGGTCCCATGTCCAAGCTTGTAGTCGATTCTATAATAGAATTTTCAGAAGAGACTGGCAATACAATTGGCTTGATTCCTTCCCGTAGGCAAGTAGAATACAATGGAGGCTATGTTAATAATTGGACGACAGAAGCCTTTAAAACATATGCAAAAGCTTTTTTCGTTACAAGAGACCATGGAGGACCGGGACAAGGATTGAAAATGGATGACGGTTATGAGTCTTTGAAAGTGGATTGCAAGCACTTAGATATGATTCACATCGACCCATGGAAAAAACATCCACAATATAAAGAAGGTCTCAAAAAAACCATTGAGATGATCAAATTCTGTCATAAGGAAAATTCAAATATATATTTTGAAGTGGGCACAGAAGAGTCTATAAGAAGGTTTACAACAAACGAAATTGATCAGCTTCTAACAGATCTAAAGAATGGGCTAGAAACTGAAGAATATAGCCAAATATTATATTGTGTAATACAATCAGGAACATCTTTGAAGGGAAATGTGAATACAGGACTGTACGACACAGAACGATTGGTGTCGATGATTGAAGTTGTACAAACTCATGGTTTTTTGTCGAAAGAACATAACGGTGACTATCTTCCTGCATCGCTAATAAAAGAAAAATTCTCTTTGGGATTAGATTCAATAAACATAGCTCCGGAATTTGGTCAAATAGAAACGAAAACATATCTGGAAAAAATAAAAAATGAAAAGGCTGAGCTATTAGATATGTTTTGGGCTATCTGCTATGAGTCAAAACGCTGGGAAAAATGGGTGAATAATGATTTTGATCCTATAAAGCAGAAAGAAGAACTCATCAATATATGTGGTCACTATGTTTTGTCCTATGAAAATTTCCATAAAGAAATAAAATCCAAATTTGATAATATTGACGAAGAGATAAAAAACAACATAAAAAAGAAGTTGGAGACTTTATTTAATGGATAAAAGAGCAAAGACAATATTTTGTGACATCGATGGCACATTGATAGAACATAATCCTCCAATAGACACCGTAAAGCCTGATTACAAGCCAAGTTTATTGCATAGAACTCTTGAAACATTATTAGAATGGGATAAGAAAGGATATAATATTATTTTAGTTTCTGGACGCAGAGAAGGCGCCAGAAAACAAACAGAATACCAGCTGTCTGAATTGGGCATTATATATGATCAGCTAATATTGGGAATTGGTGGCGGCAAGCGATATCTAATAAATGACAGAAAACCAGCCAATGATGAAGATTATGCAATTGCTATCAACATTAAAAGAAACATCGGCATAGGAGAAATAGATATATGAAAGACGTAAGACTAACAACATGGTCCCACTCTAGTTACTCAGATATTTGGCCAATGTATTTTGGGCAGCTAAAGAAGTGCGCCCCGTTTTTGAAACAAAGCCTTTTTGTTGAGAAACCAACCAATAAAGTACCGCCGGAATGCACAGAAATACTAAATAACGAGAATGATGCATATTACAGGAGATTTTTAGATTCTCTTGAAGAAGTTGAAGAAGCATATATGATTTATATGCAAGAAGATTTTGTATTATATAATAAAATTGATATAACAGATCTGCAAAAGATAAAGGACTTCTTGAGTGATTCACCATACAGCTTTGTACGTTTGATGAAATCTGGTGTTGAGGGTGGCGAGAAACTGAGTAATGATTTAAATATTTTTGAAATACCGAACAACTGTCCATACATTTTTGCGTGTAATGCAACAATGTGGAAAAAGAAAGATTTTATTAAGTTATATGATTTTTTCAGACCAGTTAATATTTTAAATGCTGAATTGTACGGCTCACATGCATGTAGAAACTTGAACATGAAAGGTTGTTATGTATATAATAATGAGCCAAAAAGAGGGAATCTTCATTATGATTCAAATGTATTTCCATATATGTCTTCTGCTTTGCACGGTGGTTCTTATGGCAAGCCAGCCCGATGGCTAACTTCTCATTATGAAAATGAACTAAACATTCTTTTCGAAGAATACAACATAGACCCCAGTATTAGAGGGACGATTTAAAAAAAATAAAGAAAAAGGTTAGAATAGTAAAATGAATAATGTTGGCATAATAGGTTTTGGATTTGTTGGCAAAGCTGTAAATCAGCTTAATGCTATATGTGAAGTAAACATATATGATTTATATAATAATTACAATACTTTAGAACATAAAAGAAAAGCTTACAATTCGGATATTATTTTTATTAATGTCCCCACAAATCTAAAAGATGGACGTTTGGATATATCCATAATAGAAGATTGCATATATGAATATAAAAATTACAATTTGCAATTAGATCCCACTATTGTAATTAAATCCACCATTCCTGTGGGCACGTGTCGCAAACTGTCTCAAGATTTTGATTTAACAAACATAGTTTTTAATCCAGAGTTCCTCTCTCAGCGAACTGCCATGCAGGATTTTATTAACGAAAAAGAATTATATCTGGCTGGACCCAAAGCTCACACTGCAAAAGTTAAGCATCTTTATGAAAAGTTTTTTGATCGTTACGAGAATTATGATGTTGAAACATTCGAAACAGAAAACTGGGAAGAAATAGAACTTTTAAAATTAGCTAGAAACACCTATTATGGATTAAAGGTTAGTTATTGTAATTATCTATACAATCTTTGTGAAACAGTAGGAATAGACTATAATGCTTTTAGAGGTCATTTCGCGAGAAACAAATGGGTAGGGGATCAACATACTTTTGTGCCCGGTCCAGATAATAAATTTGGTTATGGTGGAAAGTGTCTATCTAAAGATTCTATAGAATTATTAAACTTTTTTAAAAAACAAGATATAATAATTAACATGTTA